>Ga0209379_10000270_pt1 | contig 50028 bp, 58 predicted proteins | sample tdDd001_FD_187124 | JGI IMG/M metagenome (GOLD analysis project Ga0209379, IMG submission 187124) | Marine sediment microbial communities from the Atlantic coast under amendment with organic carbon and nitrate - tdDd00.1 (SPAdes)... | ecosystem: Environmental > Aquatic > Marine > Coastal >... | reverse complement strand
GCCTCCCGTAGGAGTCTGGACCGTGTCTCAGTTCCAGTGTGGCCGATCAGCCTCTCAGCTCGGCTACGCATCGTTGCCTTGGTGAGCCATTACCTCACCAACTAGCTAATACGGCGCAGGTCCATCTTAAAGTGAAGCCCGAGAGCTCCTTTAATAATGAATTCATGCGAATTCATTACCTATCCGGTATTAGCAGTCGTTTCCAACTGTTGTCCCCGTCTTTAAGGTAGGTTACCTACGTGTTACTCACCCGTTCGCCACTAACGCATCAGTGCAAGCACTGATTTGTTCGTTCGACTTGCATGTCTTAGGCATGCCGCCAGCGTTCGTCCTGAGCCAGGATCAAACTCTTCAAATAATTTAAAGTTAAAGGCCTATAGCCTTTTGTGTCTGTTTTTTTATCCTGACTTATGAATTGACTTATAAAAAATAAATCGTTTGTTTTGTTCAATTTTCAAAGATCGTTTGCACTTTTGTCGTGCTTTATAATAATACTACTTTCAGCTCGTAAAGTCAATAACTAATTTTAGTTTTTTTAACTTTTACTTCGCTTTGTTTGCGCCTCTTTTTTGGCGCCCACATAATATATCATCTACCGCTTTCTGTGTCAACAACTTTCGTAAGTTTTTTTCACTTTCATTCGGTTTTGTTTGCGCTCTTTTTTGGCGCTCACATAATATACCATCTACACTTCCTAGAGTCAACTACTATCTCTAAAAAAAGTAAAAAAACAGCAACTTATTTTCGTCGCTGTTTTTTCATAACAATTGCGTCCTCATTACTAGAGTAGTACCTCTTTCTTCTTCCAGAGAATTCAAACCCTAAACTATTATATAAGTTGATAGCTACTCTATTACTTTCTTTGACTTCAAGAAAAACCACTTCAACTTTAGAACATTTTTTTAGAGAAAAATTGAATAACTGTTTAGAAATACCAAAACCCCTAAATTCCTCTTTCACAGCAATATTGATGATTTCAGCTTCAGTATCATAGATATAGAGGTTACAAAAGGCAACAACTTCTCCTTCACATTTAGAAATAAAATATTTACTTGTTTCAGAATTTAGTGATTTCACAATCGATTCTTTAATCGAATTTCCAAAAATTGCATTCTCTATCTGAAATACTTGTTCAATTTCACCAAAAGAAATCTCTTTATTTATTACGTTCATTGTATTGAATCTCAGCATCTGTAAGTTTTAGATAATCTGGAGCGAAAGAAATAACGTCTTCCTCTACTAATTGATCGTTAATCATCTCTTCTAAAACTACTTTTTGAGCAAACACGTCACCAAATTCAAGCAAATTTTCATTATTAAAATAAATGTCATCGCAAGTAATAGATACTCTACCTTCAAGTTTTGACATTTTGTTAATCAATTCATCAAACTCAATGTAAGAATCTTCTAGTACAACCTGATCGTTTGAAACAATTGTCGCAAACACTCTTCCCTTTTTTGCATCCATTATTACGACTCGATGTTCATATCCTGTATAAGAAAGCACTTTAAGTGTTGAAATACTGTATAAAGGTATTTTTTTTGCATAACACAATGTCTTGGCAATAGTCACACCAATTCTTACTCCAGTAAAGGAACCAGGTCCCTTTGTTGTAATAACACGATCAAACTGATCTAGTGTGATATCTAAATCCTTTATCATCGTCTCTAGTTCAGTCATGATGAACTCTGAATGTCTACCATTTGTCCCAAGGCTCAACTCTTTAATTACCGAAGTTCCCTTAAAGACTGCAAGTAATAAATCTTTTCTAGATGAATCAATAAAAAGTGTTAACATCTTATTTCCTCCAAAATCCCTTCAAACTTATCAGAAGTAGTCGTAAATACAAACTCTCTCTCTTCTTCAGATACATATATTATCTCAATCTCTATCAAATCATTAGGTAAGAACTCTTTGATGAACTCACTCCATTCAACAACGGCAACAGAACCACTGTAAAAATATTCATCAAAACCTATATCCTCACTGATTCCCTCTAAGCGATATGCATCTAAATGATACAAATTAATCGGTCCATTATACTCACGAACTATTGTGAAGGTTGGAGACTTAACAATTCTTTTAATCCCCATTCCTGCTGCAATTCCTTTTGTAAAGGTCGTTTTACCAGCTCCGAGTTGTCCTTTCAATGTAATGACAGTATTAGGTTGTAATAATTCACCCAAGTTTTTACCCAGTTCAATTGTTTCTTCTACATTATTTACTTTTATCTTCATATTATCACCATCTATATTTTAATTGATAACTAAAATAAAAAAAAGGAATATATCCTTTTTTTATGATAAAGCTTCGATGATTTCTGCTTTCTTTAACCCAGTAACAGAAATTCCTCTTTCTTTAGCGATTTCTTTTAACTCAGCAACTTTTAAACTTTCTAAGTTAACTTCTTCTTTTGTTTCAACAACTGCAACTTTTTCTTCTTTAGCAACTGGTGCTTTAGAAGCTTTTACATTCATTGTTTTATCTTTTTTAGCTTCACCTGATGCGATTGCTTCTTTAGCTTTTGCTACTAATCCAGCAAATCCTTCAGCATCGTGGATAGCTAATTCACTTAACATTTTACGGTTGATTTCGATTCCTGCAACACTTAAACCGTAGATGAACTTAGAGTAGCTCATTCCATTGATACGGCATCCTGCATTAATACGAGTGATCCATAATTTTCTAAAGTTTCTTTTCTTAGCTTTTCTATCTCTGTATGCATACGTTAATGAGTGCATTACTTGTTCATTAGCTGTTCTATATAAAGTATGTTTACTTCCGTAATAACCTTTAGCTAACTTTAATACTTTTTTTCTTCTTTTACGGGCAACAGTCCCACCTTTTACTCTTGGCATTTTCTAATCCTCCTAAAACTTTCTTCTCTTATTTGTAAGCTAATAAGCTTCTAATTCTCTTGAAGTCACCTGCAGAAACAATAGCAGATTTACGTAAATGACGTTTCTGTTTTTGAGTTTTTCTAGGCGCTAAGTGAGACATGTAAGCATGTCCACGCTTTAATTTCCCTGTACCAGTTTTTTTGAAACGTTTTGCTGCCCCTTTATGAGTTTTCATTTTTGGCATAATAATATCCTCCTTTATTTCTTAGGTACGATATACATAGTCATATATCTACCTTCCATTTTTGCGTGTTTTTCAATATCCGCAACATCTTTAACACCTTCGTAGAACTTCTTCAATACATCTCGACCTAACTCTTGATGTTGCATTTGACGTCCACGGAAGAATACTGCAACTTTTACGTGTGCTCCTTTTTCAAGCCAACCACGTGTCTTCTTAACTTTAGTATTAATGTCATGTGTGTCAGTAAGTGGCGTCATACGCACTTCTTGACGTTTAATTTGTTTAGAATTTTTTCTCGCTTCTTTTGCTTTACGTTGTTGTTCAAAACGATATTTACCATAATCCATAACTTTACATACTGGTGGTTTTGCGTTAGGCGCAACCATAACTAAATCATAACCAGCTGCTTGAGCTAATGTTAAAGCATCTTTTGAACTACGTTCACCAACTTGTTCTCCATTTGGACCGATTACTAAGACACGAGGAACTCTAATCTTCTCATTCACTAAAGTCGTATCTTGTTGTCTCGGTGCCCCTTTTTTCTGTCTGCTAATAAATAGCACCTCCTTAACAATATAAAAAACGTGTACAAGTAAAAATGCACACGTTAATAAACTTTATCATTTATTATGTGAGTTGACCTATCGACTAAATCAATCAGGTGAGTGCATACTACTTTCCACATCAATATTCAGTTGCTTAGTTATTATATCTATAAAACTATCTAATGTCAATTGTTTTCTAAATCTTTTTTATGAAGCAAACAATTCGATTTACTTCCTCTAATCCGATTGCCTTATGAAAGGCAACTGAAGTATGATTGAAGTCTTCAACATCACTTGCAAGTTCTTTACAACCTTTAGTTTTTGCCCACGTTGCTACTTTATCAACTAACTCTTTAGCTAATCCTTTTTTTCGGAATTCTTCTTCAATGAAGATCCCCTCTATATAACCTGTAGGACTTTGTGATGAACCCTCTACATAATCAACTCTAATTGAACCATTGATAAAACCAATAACCCCTTGATTATCGATGACATATATAACTTGATTATCAGCGTTGAAAATCTCATACATTTCATCTTTCAATTCAACTTCGGGTGTCCTATAGAGTATAGAGGCCATTCTTATAATAACTGGCATATCAATCTCAGTTGCTAATCTAATTTCCATGAAAAGTCACTTCCTTAATGATGTTACCTTTAAAATCAAAAACTTCAAAACCTCTTTCATTCAATACCCCATAAGTTTTCGGATATCCTCCTCGAGGTGACGAAACTGAACCAGGATTCAACATATACATTCCATAAGCAAAATCTGCTCTAGGCATATGTGTATGCCCTGACATATATATATCATTATCTCCCACTTCGGGTAATCTTGTTTCATAGTAGAGATGACCGTGTGTTAGCAACATTTTTCTACCGTAGATTTCATATAAACCAAACTCATCGTCTACTTCAAACTTTAACTCTTCCAAGTCTTTACTAATATCATTATTCCCTCGACAGGCTAAAATATCTTCTGCATACTCATTAAGCAAATCTAAACAGGATTGACTAGATTTTGTTCGTGAGAAAAATGATCCATCAAACAATAAATCACCACATATAATAATCCCATCAAACTTACTCTTATCATAGAACTCAAAAGCTTGAAGTAGTGATTCATAATCACCATGAATATCACTTATTACAAAATACATTAAATCACGACCTTTTTATACAGATAAACATTCCTGGACGAGCAGTAATTCTAAATGAACCTTCATTTACGATGATGTTACTAATGTAGCTGATTAACTCCATTCTTCTTACCTGCAATAATAAGTTTATTTGTGGATTATCCAAAGATTTCAAATATGATAATATGCTCGCTATGTCATTAACTGGCATAACATTTTCATATAAACTTTGAGCAACGACTTCAAAGTACTCATCGAGTTTATCAGCACCATTCTCATAATCAAATGTATTAATTAACCCTTTCCCAAAGAAATTGTCCACTCCATATGGGGTCATTAAATCAGATAGTTCTTTTAAATGTCTTGTTGAGTTAGTTGTTACTACAAAAATACCACCATCTCTCAACACTCGATTAACTTCTGATAACACTTTTCTTAAATCTTTACTGCGATACAAATTATGATTAGAAACGACTAAATCTAGTTCACTATCTTCAAATGGTAGTTTATGAAACTCAGTGCGTTTATATTCAAACCCTTGACCACTTAAGTTTTTACTTGCAACTTCGAGTCTTTTCGGATTATCATCACAAATAATAATCTGTGAATTTCTAAAGCGGTCTTTAAGATCATGCCAAACTAAACCAGAATTAGAACCTAACTCCAGAACCTTTACTTTGTCAACATCGGGTATCTTTGATGCCAACCACTGGTTAAAAGTTTGATTATTGATTGAATACTCGTATATGCTTCTTAATTTGCTGTTTTCCATCTTAAAAACCTCCTTTCCTAATTTTACCATAGTAAAAAAAAAGAAACTAGATAAACTAGTTTCATTTCTTAGCTTATTGACCTAATGTTGATAAATCTAAGATCATTCCTGATCCTCCACCATTTACAGTAGGTACTTCTCCATCCCATTTCTCAATCCATTTAAGATCGATTAAGTTAGGGTTTTGTGCTAAAGCTTCAGCTACTAATCTTAATGCTTCAGCCTCACCTTGTGCACGTAAAATTGCTGCATCTGCTTCTAGAGCCGCTTGAATTTTCTTAGCTTCCCCTTCAGCTTCTGCCTTTTCACGTAAGTGATAAGCTGTTTCTGCATCTTTTTTAGCTGCTGCTTCACGAGCAATCGCTTCTTCAATTGCAACACCAGCATCTGTATCCACTAAGATTACACGGTCTAATCTAATACCGTCTAACATAAACTCATTCGTTAGTCTTTTGTTAACAGAAATAACTAACTCTGATCTTTTATCCCCAAGTAATTCCATAACATTTACTTGTGTTGATTCAGTTTCTAACTCACGAGTAATTGTTGCTGCTAAGTTAGATTGAATCTCACTTAATGATTTTGTTCTATACTTCTTAAAGTAAGCAATTGCATTGTTTGAATCAATTGCTAGCTGAACTTGTAATTTTGTTTCAACAAACTGTGAATCTTTAGTTTGAACTGATATACCTTCGAAAGTAACTGCAGTTACCTCAGTATTGATTTGATATACTGTTTCCCAAGGCATCTTGACATGAATACCTTCATCAAATGTATAATCTTGAGTACCACCAAATTCTGAATAGACAATACCGACGTGGTTAGCAGGAACGATCGTAATTAAACTTGCACCGATACCTACAACAAATACAATAACAAATGCCGTAATACTTAATCCTTTATTTTTTCTTGAGGCTACAAACACTGCAACTGAAATAATGATTGCTGCGATAGCCGCTGTAATTAATTGAACCATTTATAATTCCTCCTTGTTTTTGTTTACATACTTATAGTATCACACACAATAAGTATTGAAAACACCAACGCTTGTACTTATTCACATAAAAAAGAGACATTTATTGTCTCTTTTTATTTTGAATGCTAATTGCAGCTGCAATAATGATTAAAACCAATAGTATAGCTAACCCACCTAGATACAATATTGAAATTGAAAACATATAACCCCTCCTCTATTTACATCATAACATAATTAACAATGAAAAAAGCAGACAATTATTGTCTACTTTTCTTTTGATGTTTTTCAATTTCAACTACAATGTTTTTAAGCAATCCACGTAGTTCTTTGATATCGTCTAAGCTACCTGAAAGATTTTCGAGTTCTTCTTCATCTAAAACATTATCTGCTAAAGCGCTAAATAAACTCTCTTGGAAGTTCTTTAACTCACCAATTGAATGTAATAAAGAATAACCACTCCTAAAAATATCTTGTGACTTATGAACCACTTCATCCTTTTGACCGATAGGACAATACTCTGCACAATATTGTGTTCGCAGGTGTGGGTCATGATAAATTTCACTCATGTTCAACACCGTTTTTGGTGGAACAAATCTTTCTGAAATTGGATCTTCATAGGCTCTAAGCGTTCGAACGTCAATATCAAGAAGTTCACTTGCTTTTTCCATTGTAACTTTTTTTCCATCTATTGTTGCGTTGGTACGTGATTCTCTAAAAATGTTTTCCATAAAACCTCCCGATTATTTCAAAGTTCTATTTTTTATCTCCGATAAAATCATTTCTTTAAACTCATTATACGGTACAGTCACTTGTTCTGTCGAACCAAATTTACGATAAGTAACAGATTTATCAGCAACTTCTTTATCTCCAAGCACTAATTGATAAGGAATCTTCTTAGTTTGGGCCTCACGAATCTTGTATCCAAGTTTCTCTTCTCTTAAATCCTGCTCGATTCTTACATCAGCATCAAACAAATCTTCATAGATTTCTTTTGCATAGTCGACATGTACATCTAAGCTCACTGGAATAACAGTTGCTTGTACTGGTGCTAACCAAGTTGGGAAGGCACCTTTGTATTGTTCTAACAAGATTGAAATTAATCTTTCGTAAGTTGAAATGAATCCACGGTGAATCATTACAGGTCTAACTTTCGCTCCACCTTCAGCGATATAGTTTAAGTCAAATCGTTCTGGCAATAAGAAATCTAATTGAACAGTACTCATTGTAATAATTTTATTCATTGCAGTTCTTACTTGAATATCAATTTTAGGTCCGTAGAAAGCAGCTTCACCCTTCATCTCAATATACTCAATATTGTTTTCATCTAAGAAACTACGTAACATTGATTCTGCTTCTTCCCATAACTTATCATCATCATGATATTTTCCTTTTTCTTCATCACGAAGAGCAAGTTCAACATAATCAATTTGTAATCCTAAACCGTTGATCGCTTCAAAGATTAAGTCATATGCAGCTTTAATCTCAGATTTGATTTGATCAGGGCGAACAAATAAATGTGCATCTGTTAATGATAAACTTCTAACACGCTCTAAACCAGTCAAAGATCCACTTGCTTCATAACGATGCATAATCGCATTAGTTTCAGAGAATCTGATTGGTAAATCACGATACGAGCGTAGATCAGTTTTATAGGCTAAGATATGATGAGGGCAACTCATTGGTCTTAAAACATTAACTTCACCATTTCTTTCCATCGCTGGATACATTCCTTCTTGGTATAAATCCCAATGTCCACTTGTCTCATATAGTGTTTTGTTTCCAAGAATAGGAGTCGAAATATGTTTGTAACCTGCTTTTCTTTCAAGTTTATAAGCATATTCTTCTAAAACTCGTTTAATTGCATATCCATTTGGTAACCAAATTGGTAACCCTTGTCCATACTCAGGAAAAATCTCAAATATTCTTAACTCTTTACCTAGTTTACGGTGATCTCTTTCTTTACGTTCTTCTAAGATATGTAAGTGTTCAGCTAATGCTTCTTTGCTAAACCAGCTTGTTCCATAAACTCTTGTTAACATGTCATTGTCAGAATCCCCACGCCAATAGGCACCCGCAACATTTAATAACTTAAAGTGTTTAATATGTTTTGTATTTCCAATATGTCCTCCTCGGCAAACATCTTTAAAGTCTCCTTGGCGGTAAACAGATACTTCTTCATCTTTAGGAATAGCATGTATTAATTCTACTTTATACTCGTCATCTTCAAAGATCTCGAATGCTCTTCCACGGCTGACAACCTCTCTTGTAATTGGAAGAGCTTGCGAAACAATGCGACTCATCTCTTTTTCAATTTTAACTAAATCATCAAAAACGATTGGTTCTTCTGTCATGACATCATAATAAAAACCTTCTTCGATATCTGGACCAACACCAAATTTAGCTCCTGGGTACAAGTTAGTAATTGCATGCGCCATCAAGTGAGCTGTTGAGTGATTCAATACTGAAAACGCTTCTTTATCTTCTTTAGTAATAATCTTTACTTCCGCATCAGACTCGATGACACGGTTCAAATCATACAAGTCTCCGTTCACATAACCGGCAACACTTTTCTTACGTAATCCTGGCGAAATACTTTGAGCGATACTCTCAACAGTTACTTCTCCTTCATATTCTCTAAAATTCCCATCAGGGAAAGTAATTTTAATCATTTTTAACTCCTCTTTGTTTAGCATAGATTTTTTCTTTTTTTACCTAAACGTTCTTTCTTTTCAATTTTATCAATCGTCTCATATGCTAATGGGACTTTACAACTTGTTTTCCCCATCATCACTTCAACTTTTCCAATATTATCTGCAACGATTTTTGCATGAATATTTAACTCTTTTACAAAACTTCCACAGGCTATTACAAAGCCATTCATGCAATACTTGGTTCGATTCTCAGAAACATGTATATGTTCATTCACATAATCTAGTTTTTGATGACAATCTTCTAAATCAAACTCATCATCAGGATAGTAACTTAATGCATTACTATAGGTACTCCAAGCAACTTGCTGATACCTTGGGTTATCAGAAAAAATCCATTCCTGTATCCAATTCATCATATTCTTTTTTTCCATCACAATTAAGTTCGGCAAACAATACTCTAGAATCATATATGATCCTGTAGCTTCTATAACATCAATGAAATCTTGCTTAGTTAAGCGAGTTGCATCAATAACATATTGTGACAAATAGATCGCATCTTGGTTTTTAGAATGTAACAATTGGACCCCTAACTCATGATTTCCTTTATACTTCTTGGCAATCTTTTTGATATCTCCAACTTTCACGCCAAACAAATCAATGTCTGCACCATGATTTTTGTAAATCCTTACTGATTGTTCACTTCCATAAGACTTAAGTTCTTCTAGTACTTTTTTAAGCATAATTTCACCTCCATAATATAAAAAGCCCTTAGATATAATATCTAAGGACGTTAATAACGCGGTACCACCTTAATTCTACATAACTGTAGCGCTCAATATCTTTAACGCAGATTTACGTTTCGCATTACCGAAATAACCAGAGAGAGTAACATTCATTTCTTTCAATCTGGCTCACACCATTCCAGACTCGCTACATGTAGTTTAATCAATATCGTATTCTCTTATCTAAATAATACTAATTTGATATTACTTAGTCAAGTTATAAGTCCGAATTTACAAAAATCCTAAGTCTTTCATCTTTTTTAGTACTTGATGAAGATACTCATCTGCATAAGTAGTTACATTGATTGCTCTTGTCTTTGACTTAATTGAAAAATTAATCGTTTCTTCAATAAACAATGCAAATTGATGAAACTCTTCTACTAAGTCTTGATTATTAGGATTTGCCACTATTTCATTTATCTTTGCATAAAGTTGAATTAACAACATTGACCACATCTTTGCAAGAGCTTTAGGGTTAGCGACCTCTAGTTCACCACTCTTAATACCCTTTTCAAGTAGAGATAAATGAACTTTCATCGTCACTTCTTCAAAATTATCAGCAAGCTTTCTAATAACTAAGTGACTATCACGATGAGCGTATAATTTAGTAATTGATTCCCACTTACTTAGCTGCTCTTCTTTATAACTATTAATAGTTTGAAACACACTTTCTAAAAGCGTTATCACAGCTTCATCACTTCTATCTAAAAGTCGATCATATCTATCTAGAACTTCTTGGAAATACATACTCGTGATTTCATCAAGAATTTCATCTTTTGATTTAAAGTGATGGTAGAAACCGCCTTTAGAAGTTCCTGCCTTTTTGCATATTTCTGAAATTGTAGCTTTGGTATATCCTTTTTCAGAAAAAACATCGAGTGCGGTAAAGACAATCCTTTCTTTTAGATTCACTAAATTGGTAAATCTTTCTTCTTGAAAATTATGATTGAAGCCACAAACATCATAATTGAAAACGCACTTAATCCTATTATTACAGCCCAGGCATAACCGGTATCTGTCAAAATCTTTGTTGTATCAAGTAGTGAAATAGGTGTAAAATATTTTAGAAAGTCTAGATCCTCACTGACACCCTTTAACATGTTAATCATAACAAACAATGTAGCAATAGCACTAGATGCTCCCACACTATACATTGAACTATTAAAGTATGAAGATGCAACAAAGCAAATTGATCCAATTGATACTAATAAGGCTATTGTAACGAGATTGAGTAGCACATATTTACCTATATCTAACATCCCTGGCCACATAATTACTGACATCAAAATTACAACGAGTGCCGCATAAGCGATTAATAATGTAATTGTTGTAACAAAATAAATGGCTTGAGTTATTACTACCTTTTCTCTTTTAATCGGGTTCGATAGTACATATGCCATTGTTCCTTTATCTACTTTACTTGCAAGCAATGAGTTTGCTGTAAACACGATGTAGATAATTGGGAATATTACAAGGATAAATCCGAACAAGTATCCTGCAAGATAAGTTGTTAACTCAGTTCCAAGATTATTAAATCCAAACGCTTTAACCATCGCCTCTGGTAACATAGACATAAGCGATTCCATTAATTCAGCATTTTCGGGGTTAAACATTCCAACAGAAACCGTTGTATAGATTGTTAACATAAAGGCTATGAATAAAAAGATAATCCAGTTTGATTTTATATTTGACTTAAATAACGTGATATTCATATTACTCACTATCCTTTCCATAATACTTCATAAAGGTTGCTTCGATTGTAACCCCTTCGATCCTAATATTCTTAACATCAATTTCGGATAACAATTTGTAGAACTCATTGTATGGATAACTGACTGTTAGCTTTATTGTATTCTCACTAACCACATGAGCGCTCTCATTAAATGAAAGTAATTTATCTGGATTATCAGAGTTAATGATAAACGTTTTAGAGTTTAAGTCATCAAGATCTGCAACGTTTTGAATGGTAACAATTTTTCCTTCTTTTATAACTGCTACTCGATCACAAAGTCTTTGAACTTCTTCAAAAATGTGTGATGACATCAAGATGGTTTTACCATTACGTTTTTCTTCAAGTATTAAGTCCATAAACACTTGTTGCATTAAGGGGTCAAGCCCACTCGTTGGTTCATCTAGTATAAGGACTTCTGGATCATGCATAAAAGCAACGATAATACCTAATTTTTGTTTCATACCTTTACTCATTTTCTTAATACTACCACTAGCATCTAACTCAAATCTCTTAATTAGATCATCTCGTTTTGTGAAATCTCTTAACTGGCGCATATCAGCCATAAACTTAAGAAACTCATGACCTGTCATTGCATCAAACATATTCATTTCTCCAGGTAGATAACCGATAGATTGCATTAACTCATTCGTGTTTTCTCGACAATCCAATCCATTAATAGAAGCCTGTCCATCGCTTGGGTTCATGAACCCCATAATGTTTCTGATTGTTGTAGTCTTACCGGCACCGTTTGGTCCTAAATAACCAAACACTTCACCTTCGTTTACTTCAAATGATACATTAAAAATCCCTTTTCCACTCTTATAAATCTGAGTAAGATTATTTACTGAAATCATAATACCCTCCTTTTGCAAACCGACCGTCGGTTTGTTTTATTATATCACTGTATAAAAAAAGCGCAAATATGCGCATTATAGTTTTCTAGATAATAACTTGATTGTATTTGTCGGGTTATGTAGTAGTGCCTTGTGCAACTCCGGATATTCTTTGATCGTTTGTAATATCCTTAACTCATCGTCACTGATCCTTATATCTGAGTTTTCACTGACAACATTCAACTCTTCACCTATCAAAAATGTTACAGAAGTTTCAAGTTCCTCTGCAAGACGTGAAAGATGTTCAAGGGTTGGCTTTCTATTTCCATTCTCATAACCACAAATCGTTACTTTAGAAACACCTAAAAGATTCCCTAATTCTAGCTGAGTTAATCCCTTCAACTTTCGCAAGTCATGAATCCTCTTAGACAAAACTAACATAATTTCACCTCTTTCACATTGGAGAAATTATATTATTTATAATGACTACAAAGTTAAAAGTTAACTTGTAAGTAACTTTTTATTGTTTTGACATTCTTGGTTATTTATAATGTAATAAAGGGGGATGTTATGAAAACGAAGTTTAAAGCATTAAGAAAAGAGCAAAATTTATCACTTGAGGAAGTTGCAAGAAGAGTCGGTATTAGCAAGGTATACTTGTGGCAAATAGAAAACGACAAACGTCGTCTCAACTATTCTTTAGCAATAAAACTTGCAGAGGTTTTCTCGATGAAACCCGACCAAATATTTTACAATGATGAACTAAAATAAATGAAGACTGTCCAAATTGACTAGTCTTCTTTTTCTTCGAATAATTTTTCATTGATTCTATCACGCACGTAAGCTGATAGCTCTTTAGATTTCATTCCTTGATATTCTTCATATGGAATAGGTTTCAATATCGAAACCTTAGCCGCTCCAGGATTGATATTCTTATCATCTGTTAAGACTTTATATGAATCATGCAAAACCATTGGAACAATAGGAGCTTTTGACTTCATTGCAATCTTAAACGTTCCCGCTTTGAACTCTCCCATTTCTTTGGTATGAGAGCATGTCCCCTCTGGAAAGATAAAAACATCTTCTTTATTCTTCAGCTTATCAATCATTGAATTGATAGATGCTAACTGACTCCTAACATCGTCGCGATTAATGAGTTCTCCACCCATTCTTCTGATATAACGTCCAATATAAAACCAGTTCTCTAACTCATCTTTGGCAATAAATGCCATCTTTCTTTGAATTGCATCAAAGACAAACACCACGTCTGCTCTTGTTTGATGATTACAAACAAACAAGTATCCTGTGTCAGATGGAAGATTCTCTTCTCCATCCACTATTACATCTACTTTTGCTGATTTCTTTAGCGTTCCAACAATCTTATTTACAATCTCTAAAAGTTCTGCATCAGTACAATCGACTACCTTGTTACGATACCTGATCAAACTAGCAAAAACTTTTCCCCATACTATTTGATTCCTAAACACAATTTTACTTCCTTTCATACACATAGAAAGTTAGGTCTTTGTTTTCACCTTCTGTTTTGCTTATTAAACTAAAGTCATCAAACTCTACTTTTGGAAAATAAACATCACCTTCATGTGCTTTATTAATTATTGTTACATACAATCTATCTGCATAAGGTAAAGACAACTCATAAATTGTTTTACCCCCAGCAATAAATAATTCTTCTCCTTGATAGGTCCTTAAGTACTCATCAATATCTTTAACCCAGTCAACTTCTGGATAAGAGAACTCGTTTAACGATGCCACGATGCTTTTTCTATTAGGAAATGGTTTCTTTAAGTAAAATAGAATCGACTCGAATGTTTTGTCACCCATTAGAACTTGTTTATTCAACGTCGTTTTTTTAAAGTACTTCAAATCCTCACTGTATCGCCATGGAAGTTCATTACCCTTACCGATTAGGTTATTTTTATCCATCGCCCAAATTAATGAAATCATTATACTGCAATTGGAGCTTTTATTCGAGGATGACACTCATAATCTACAAGCTCAAAATCTTCATATTTGAAGTCAAAGATTGATTTAACATCAGGATTAATCTTCATCTTTGGCAACGCCTTAGGTTCACGCGACAGTTGTGTGTTCACTTGATCAACGTGGTTAGAGTAAATATGAGCATCCCCTAACGTGTGAACAAACTCACCTACTTCGTAACCTGTTACTTGCGCAACCATCATTAAAAGTAATGAGTATGAAGCAATGTTAAAAGGTACCCCTAAAAAGATATCTGCACTTCTTTGATAGAGTTGGCACGACAATTTGTTATCACCTGACACATAAAACTGGAAGAAAGCGTGACAAGGTGGCAATGCCATTTCATCGATTTTAGCTGGATTCCAAGCACTTACAATAAGACGTCGTGAGTTAGGGTTTGTTTTGATATCTTCAATTAATCTAGTGATCTGATCAACACCGAAGAAATCGCGCCATTGTTTCCCATATACAGGTCCAAGATCTCCCCACTTCATTGCAAATTCATTATCTTCACGTATTTTTGCTGCAAACTCCTTAATATCCTCACCTTGATATTCTTCAGAGTTCTTATATTTTTCGAAAGGCCAATCGTCCCAGATACGCACTTTATTATCACAAAGATACTTAATACTTGTATCTCCACTAATAAACCATAGTAACTCGTGAATGATTGACTTCAAATGCATTTTTTTTGTTGTTAGCAAAGGAAATCCTTCACTCAAATCATACCTTGTTTGGCAACCAAAATAACTAATGGTACCTGTTCCAGTACGATCTCCTTTTTTGACACCATTCTTTAAAACATTTTCACATAATTCTAAGTATTGTTTCATATTACTCCTCCTCCAATGTATTTATTTTATCATAGGTATTTCAAAATAAAAACTACATATCAAGATGTCATCACAATTATTACAGTTGTTATTTTATTAGTCATCAAATAAGTATATTTAACCAAAGAAAAACTGTTGTTATCAACAGTCTTCAGATTCTTGCACATGATTTTTAGTATTGAGGAATGTCACTTTTTCTGCCACAACCTCTTTGGTATATTTTTTGTCACCGTTATCATTGACATATACTCGAGATTGCAATCTTCCTTTCACCCCAATTAGATCTCCTTGACGACAATACTCTGCTGTACTCGCTGCTATACCCTTCCACAAGATGCAGTCAAGAAAATCTGTTTCGTACTCCCCATTCGAATTCTTAAAATTTCGGTCAACTGCTAATGTGATATTTGACACTTTAATACCACTGTCGGTTTCACGGATGAATGGATCTTTCACCAATCTTCCTACTATAATGATTTGATTCAACACGTTTGTGCCCCCTTTCAGTGTGAATATACTATATGCTAACTTATACACCAAATGACACTTTTGGAAAAACAGCACAAAAAAACCTACAGTTTTTGAAAAACTGTAGGGCCATTCTCTTAAATCTGCATGCAATTATTTAATTTCTGTCATTTTAACATTTCGTAAATTTTTCTAAATGCCATATGTGTTGCTCGTTCTCTTACAGATATTCTATCACCTACAAAGTGATAGGGCTTAATCGATACTTGATCAGCCACTTTGACACCGATGTAGACTAAACCAACCGGTTTCTCTTTTGAGCCACCACCAGGCCCAGCAACACCACTTATTGCCACAGAAACATCTGCATCTGTTTTATCTGCTAATCCCTCTACCATCTCTGTTACACATTCGTGACTAACAGCACCAAAAGTTGATAGAGTGGTTTCTTTAACACCTAAGTATTTTGTCTTCGCACTGTTAGCATATGTAACTAACGCTTCATCAAGTACTTGTGATGATCCAGGGATATCCACTAACTTACTCGCAGCCATTCCCCCTGTACATGATTCAGCAAAAGAAATTTTCATTTTATTTTGAACTAGCCTATTCATAACAACCTCGTACAAGTTTGTTTTGTAATCACCAATAATAAAATCTTTAAATAGTTTTTGAAAGGCTAAGTTACATTCCTTCAAATCATCTTGATTGTCTGACCTAAGCAAATATTTTATTTCGCTATTTAAAGCGTATGGTGCAACTTCAACATTAGGAAACTTTTCATAAAAGCCTCTCAGTTTTCCTTCACAAGTTGACTCCCCAATACCCACCAGCTTATAACCAACATGAAAATGTTGAATATCCAATGTTAGTTTAGAAGAGACCAATGATTCAAACATCGGAATCATCTCCTTTGGTGGACCTGGTAACAATGCAAACTTCATTTCTCCATCGATAAAAAAGCCCGGAGCGGTTCCATGATTGTTTTGTAAAATGTCACCATGATTAAAAACTAAAGCTTGCTGATAGTTAGATTGATCCATTTCAACTTGATACTGCTTAAATCTCTCTTTAATCCTTTCAAGAACCTCTTCATTATGAACAAGCTTATTACCCAGGTAATCAGAAACAACTTCTTTCGTAAAGTCATCAACAGTTGGTCCAAGCCCACCTGTTAAAATGATTAAATCCTCAGTACTTGATTTAAGTTCCTTAAGCAACTCAAGTCTATCATCTGCTATGACAACCGATTTATTAATAACATAACCTTCTTCTGTTAATCGATTTCCAATATAAGCTGCATTTGTATTAATTGTCAGACCAGTTAACACTTCTGTTCCTACTGCTATAATTTTAACCTTCATTTTAGTCACCCATAATTTGGTCAAGATATATCCAACCAAATTCCTCTTGATACTTTACAAACGCCATATCATTATGACTCGCGACATACTCAACTAGCTCACCAGCTTCTAAATTTAATCGTTTATCTGTGTACTCATACCAACACATATACATCCCTTTATACTCACGGATAAAGTCATTAAAGATTAAACACTCTTTTCCGTTACTTTTATAGATACATCGACTAAACTCATCACCCTTTTCAAGAACATCAATCTCAAAATCTGGGTACCTTATAACAACCGCTTCACGGTTTTCAAAATAATAAGGTTCGCGTACTACAAATTGATCAAATATGTTTGTCTGATCATGTGTGTACAAGATGTCTTCATTCTTTGTAATAACTAAGGTATTAATCTCACCTGTAGATTTTACACCTACACCACCATCGATAAAGATTCTATTACAGAAATCATCGTAGTATGGCTTTGATGTGAACTTAGTTGTTTCGAAAATTCCTGATGGCATATGACCTACAATGACCTTCTTCTCATGGATTGTTTTATCTTCAAAGAAGAAATCATCTTTTAAAAACACAAAAGGATCTTTTTCAGGATCAATTCCATATTTATAAGCTGCATGAACAAAGATATGATCACTAGTTTCTAAGATAATAGGTAAGTTAGAAATATAATCAAAATAATAGGCATACTTCTGAGTGATTGTTTCAAACACTTCTTCATAGTTTTCTTCATCTACAAATAGTTCCTCTTTAGCTATGATTTCGTGAACTATTGTTGAATATTTGTTTTCTTCATAAAACTCAAAGAATCTCTTACGATCACTTTTGACACCTAGTGATGTAAAGAGTTCATGATTTCCCATTAACACATGAACATTCTTGTTATTTTCTGATAAGTCCATGATGTAGTCTAGTGACTCTAAACTATTTGGTCCTCTGTTAATAATATCGCCAATAACGACTAAGTGATCATCTGGATTTAAGTCCATCTTCTCAACGGTCTTTTGTAACATTTCAAAGTTACCGTGTATGTCACCGATAACGTATATAGTATATCTATCTTCTAAATCTAAATATTGTCTCTTTCCCATAAAAAAAACCTCCTTGCCAATGATATTATACTCCTTATTTGTCACTTTATCATCAAAAAAGAAAAGTAAATACTTACTTTTCTATAGTAATTAGGTTATATTCTTTTGTTCCAAACTCGATTTTTTCACAATGGTCAATTGTCTTTAATCCATTATCAAAATAATCCCAAAGCCTTGACGTCTTACAAATGTTCTCATTCGCTTTTACTAGATCATAACATGCCATATCTAATGCAACTGGATCAAAAGATGCAAGTACACCGATATCTGCCATCACAGGGTGCTGTACTTCACCGATACAATCACAGTTTTCTGTTATATTGGTTACAAAGTTAATGTATAAAAACTTTTTGTCTTTTTGAGCTGCATAGGCATATTCAGCAACCTTTTCATAAAAGTGTGAATTAACACCCCAATCTATTTTAATTGTTCTAGTTGGACATGCTGGAATACACGCTGCACATCCTATACAAATATCAGGATTAATTGTGGCATAATCTTCAACAGTTATTGCATCAACCGGACATTGCTCAGCACATATATTACATGCCACACATCCTTTTTCAATTACATTAGGAATATTGTTCGAATGCTGTGCAAGTTTTCCACCTCTAGCTGCAAATCCCATTGCAAGTTGCTTTAAGGCACCACCAAATCCTGCCATCTCATGTCCTTTGAAATGTGCAGTGACGACAACTTGATTAAAATCGTCAAAGCCCTTACCAATTAAAGCAGTATCAAAGATTTCTTTGTTAATCTCTATTTCTGTGAAAGCTTCACCGCTATTACCGTCTGCTATTACGATTGGAAGGCGATTAAAACCATGTTCCTTTGCAACTGCAAGATGGTCTTTTTTTGTCGTGCGACTTCCAAGGTATAAAACATTTGTTTCTATGAAAGAAGGATTAACACCTTTACTTTCTAAGTAATCAATAATTCCATCATAGTTATCAGGTTTTACATAGGTTACATTACCTTTTTCACCAAAGTGCACTTTGATTGCTACGTCTTGATCAAAGTCAAAGTTCGCATCCTTAACAAGTTGCTCAAGCAGTTGTTTAGCACTATCACTGTTATTTGATGAATTTTTAATAAAATATACATCTTTTTTCATTTCTATTCCTCCTAAAACTCATAACTCTATTATATGATATTCATTAAAAAGATAACATCCTTTTTAATAATATTGTAATAGGGTTTTCTTGACTAAAGCTATCCCTTCTAAAATAAGGTCATGATTACTCTTTTTGACCCCTTCATCAATAATGCTAATATTATCTGTTAAAAGGAAGAAACAGACTTTATCAAGTGAGGTCTTTGTATCTTTATTTTGCCTTAACCTCATAATCTTCTTGGTAAATTCAAGACCAAACTCTTCAAGTAGATACATATACTCCAAATCAGGATCAGAAAAAGTCATGTCTCCAAAATCGATCAATCCGATACATTCGTTTGTTTGCTTGTCAAACAACAAATGATCAAAAGAAATATCTCGATGTATGAGTTTAGGTTCAAAACTAAAATGCTTTTTGTTGTTGATATATGCCTCGTAAATATGTTGTATTTTTTCTCTTAGTTCACGGTCTAACAAAGGAAGTACTCTTTGCTTGTACATCTCGTACTCTTCTATATAATCTTGCCTGATGTCTATTGTATACTCCTCCATTAACTCCTCTTCAACCTTGACACTATTAAGTTGGTCCATTATTTTAACAAGTTGAGTTAAAAACTGATTTTTCTGTTTAATAGACAAGTGTCGAAAGTTCTCCCTATCTAGGAAGACCCCGTCAAGTAAGGGATAGGTCATAAAGTGTTTACCATTTTCTTGACAATCTAAAATATCAATAACTGGAGTGTTAATAGAAATCTTTTTATTTACATATGGCATCAGCAAGTGCTCCTTGTATAAATCCTCAGATGCATATTCGGACTTTGCTACTCTTAGAATTGTATCACTATTGAGTAAATAAGCCTTACTCATCCAACCCTCTCCAATAAACTCTGATGAAGAGATCTTATACTGATACTTTTCGGATAAAACTCTCTCTATAAAATCATTCATAAAATCACCCTTTCAATAGGACTATTATATGTTAATAAAAGTAACAAAAAAAGAGTAACCTAAGTTACTCTGAATAGTTAAGTTGTTTATATGCTCTTTTTCGGTCTTTTTCATCCAGTAATTTTTTTCTTAATCTAATTGCATCTGGTGTGATTTCAACTAACTCATCGTTTGCAATAAACTCAAGAGATTCTTCTAAAGTAAACCTTATCGGATCGAGAAGTTTAATAGCATCATCAGAACCACTTGCTCTAACGTTAGTTAATTGTTTATTTTTACACGGATTAACATTTAAGTCATTCGCACGTGAGTTCAATCCAACAATCATTCCAGCATATACTTCTGTCGCTGGTTCAACAATCATCTTTCCACTTTTACTTAAGTTAAATAGTGAATACGCCATTGTCTTACCTTTTTCTTTGGCAATTAATACACCATTTCGATTTGATTCGATATCTCCAGCAAATGGTTTGAATGAATCAAATGATTTTTCTAGTGTTCCATGTCCCCTAGTTGAGTTAACAAATTCTGAACGGTATCCGATAAGACCTCTTGTCGGTACCAAGTACTCCAAACGAACAAACTCATTTTCGGTACTCATTGATTGCATGATTCCTTTTTTTATATTTAAGGCAGCGATTACAGAACCAGAGTATTCTTCTGGACAGTTTACAATCACTTTCTCAAATGGTTCATGAAGAGCACCATCAATTTCTGTATACAACACTTCTGGTTTAGATACACATAACTCGTATCCTTCACGTCTCATGTTTTCAAGCAAGATTGATAAATGAAGTTCACCACGTCCGCTTACTTTATATCCTTCAATTCCGTCTAATTCTTCAACTTCTAAACCAATGTTTGTCTCAAGTTCTTTTTCAAGCCTCGCCTTAATTTGCCTAGTTGTCACTAATTTTCCACTTTGACCAACAAATGGTCCGTCATTTACTAAAAAGTTCATTGACAAAGTAGGCTTTTCTATTTCAATCATATCCATCGCTTCTAAATGTTCAGGATGACAGATTGTTTCACCTATTGATATGTCAGCGATACCACTGAACGTCAGAATATCACCAGGATAAACCTCTTTCTTTTCTACTTTTGAAAGTCCTTCATTAACGAACATCTTAGAAAGTTTAACAGTCGCCACACTACCATCACGTTTACTAAGGGCATATTGTTGACCAACTTTTACCACCCCACGAGTAACTCTAGCTGTTCCCATTCTCCCTAAGTAATCATCATAACTTAATGACGATACTTGCATTTGAAGAGGTTCATCAGCATTGTTTGGGTAACTTTCAACATGTTCTAAAATAAGGTCAAACAATGGCGTTAAACTATCACTTTCATCTTCTAGCTCTCTTTTAGCAATTCCATCACGAGCGATTCCGTAAATTACTGGGAACTCACATTGCTCATCACTTGCACCTAAATCAAAGAATAAGTCAAAGCACTCATCGACCACTTCTTCTGCACGTTGATCTTTTTTATCAACCTTATTAATGAACACAATTGGCTTTAATCCACGTTGTAATGCTTTTTGAAGTACTACTCTCGTTTGAGGCATTGGACCTTCACTAGAGTCTACCAACAAAATAACAGTATCAACAGTCTTAATGATTCTCTCTACTTCACTCGAAAAATCCGCATGACCTGGAGTATCAACTATGTTAATCTTTGTATTATTATATTCAATCGAACAGTTCTTTGAATAAATCGTAATCCCTCTTTCACGTTCAAGGTCATTACTATCCATAACTTGCTCAACTAAAACTTCATTTTCACTAAACACACCACTTTGTTGCAATAACGCATCAACTAAAGTTGATTTACCTGCATCAACATGGGCTATTACAGCAACGTTTACTATATCTTTATCTCTCATTTTACATCCTCTACTTTCACACATACTGACTTACTATACCACAATAGATTAAAAGTAGATACAAAAACTTGATAAAAAAAAGACCGTTTGGTCTTTATAGATTATATGGATGTTTAAAACAATCTGTTTGGTGGTTATTGATGATTCCTACTGCCTCAAGGTAAGAGTAAACTGTTACACTCCCCATAAACTTAAAACCACGTTTCTTTAAGTCTTTTGACACTTGGTCTGAAAGAACATTTTTGTTTGTGAAGTTGTCCTCTGTATTTAAGACGACTTGATTATCAGTGAACGACCACAAGTAATTTGCAAAACTCTTAAACTCTTCTTGAACAGTTAAAAAGGCTTTAGCATTGGCAATCGTAGCCTTTATTTTCCCACTGTGCCTAATGATACCAGCATCATCTAGTAACTCTGCTACCTTATCCTCACCATAACTAGCAATTTTAACAGCATCAAATTGATCAAATGCAGTTCTGAAATTCTCTCTCTTTCTAAGTACTAACAACCAAGAAAGACCACAATGAAATGATTCTAACACCAACATCTCAAACAAATGATGATCACACTTAGATGCAACACCCCACTCATTATCATGATAACTAACATAAAGCTCATTGCTTTCATCTACCCAACGACATCTTTTCATATTATCACCTCTAACTTAATTCTAGCACAACACTTATAGTTTTAGTACAATTCCTTGTAATAACAAATAGTTATGATAAAATATGGTTGATAAATAATTCTAAGGAGAACAACATGTTAAAAAATATAACTATTAAAATGGATATAATAGAGTCAATGCTTTATTACTGGGCAGCAACTGCTGACAAAGAAAAAGTTGGAGAAAATTACCTTGTTACTTTAGCTGATATGGATGAGATGAAATACTTATACGAAGATGGGTTCACACCTGAAAGTGCTAGAAAAGTTTTAAGTGCTATTTCAAATCGTGAAATCTTTTCAAGTGACGTAAAAAAAGACCGTGTCTTTTGGAACAATAACATGTGGATGATGGAAGACCTTGAGTTTACTAATATGATGGTTGCTCCATTAAAAACATTGAACCTTTCTGACCTGATCGAGCAAATTAACACCAGAAGAGAAGATTTTACACATGAAGAGTTAGAGTTTGTCGTAATACCAGGTCACCAGGATGACTTTTATACTGACGGAAATAAGTTTATCTTAAACTTTTTCAGAGTAATGCCAGACTTATATGAAGATGACAAAGTAACGATCAAAGGTAAAGATTTAAAAGAATATATCCTAGATACAATCTGTGAGGAAATGTAATAAAAAAGCAGGTCGATTAATCGACTTGCTTTTTATAATGTATCCAATACTTTGTATAACAACTTGTAAAGAACATCAAATTCTTCATCAGTAATATTTACACACTTCTTAATCTCATCAGGAATAAACTGCGCCTCATCATACATATCTAACCCTTTTTGAGTTAATGTAATGACAATCTTTCTTTCATCCTTAGAGTCTCTTTCACGTGTAACAATTCCTTGCTTTTCTAACTTCTTAATGATTGGAGTCAACGTTCCACTGTCAAGATATAGTCTTTCGCCTAATTCCTTAATCGAAACTTTATCCTCTTCCCAAAGAACCAATAGAGTTATGTACTGAGTATAGGTAATACCCAATCTTTCTAAGAATGGTCGATATTTTCTAATAATTTCTTTTGAGGTTGCATATAGTGGAAAACATAATTGGCTTCCAAGTAATAATTTTGGATTTTTCATTATTTTCCTCTCCTAACTTATAATAATTCTAGAATGTCGTGCTCAATGGCTTTTGGTTCGACGTTTGAAGGATACCTTTTTATTACTCGTCCTTCTTTATCAACTAAGAACTTTGTAAAGTTCCACTTGATTTTTGAACCTAAAAGACCTTTCTTCTCAGACTTTAAAAACTTGTAAAGTGGGATAGCATCCTCACCATTTACATTAATCTTCTTAAACTGTGGAAATGTTATACCAAAGTTTATTGAGCAAAACTCTTTAATCTCACTAGCACTACCCGGTGCTTGTCCCGCAAACTGATTACATGGAAAATCAAGGATCTCAAAGCCTTTAGCTTGGTGATCATCATACAATGCTTGAAGTCCATCATACTGCGGTGTAAATCCTCAGGCGGTTGCCGTATTAACGATAAGTAAAACTTTGCCAGAATAGTCACCTAAGTTAACTAGTGAACCATCGGGTTTTTCGACATTAAAGTCGTGAACTGTTTTCATTTCAATCACTCCTATTCACTATGCAATTTTATTGTATGCAATCTTATCGCGAAGAGCAATCAATATGCACTAAAAAAAAAGACCAAACGGTCTTTTACATAAATCTTGAGATTTCTTCAACAGATAATCTTGGTGGAGTCTTAGGTGTTTCATTTGGATAACCAAAGACAACTAAAGCAGCTACTGATTCATCTTCTGGTAAATTGATAATATCAGCAATCTCTTTATCATCAATAACACCCATGATCACTGTACCCACACCATTTTCATGTGCAGCTAAGCAAAAAGTTTGACACGCTATTCCAGCATCGAAAACTTCCCAGTCTCCAGCTTTTCCAGTTGCGTATTCATCTCCTTCTTTTAACTTTCCACTCTTTCCTTTTTTAATTGTTAAAACCATTACTTGTTTTGCTTTATCTAATACTTTGACATTATATACAAAGTCATTAACACCTCGAGTTCTGATTTCATTAATCAACTCAGGAGATTCTACAATATTGTATCGTGCGATTTGTGTATTTGCCCATGATGGAGCAAATGATGATGATTTAATAATTTTATTTAATGTTTCTTTATCGACCACTTCATCAGTATACTTTCGTACACTTCTTCTTTCTTCTATAATTCCCATTTTACATCCTCTTCTCTATGATATTTACAATTGTTATGATAATATAAAAATATCAAAATGACAAGTATGCACTTTTTTGGTATATACTTACCAAAAGTATAGTATGGAGGTAATCATGAAGAGAGAATTTCAATGTCCCGTCGAGGCGACTATATCAGTTATTGGTGGAAAATACAAAGCAGTTATCATTTATCATTTAATTAGCAAGGTACTAAGGTTTAGTGAACTGCAAAGATTAGTCTATCATGCTACACCCAAAATGTTAACTCAGCAACTTAGAGAACTTGAACGAGACGGTGTTATTCATCGCATGGTTTATCCTGTCGTTCCTCCTAAAGTTGAATACTCATTAACACCAAAAGGTGAAACCATGATTCCAATCATTAAGAGTATGTATAAATGGGGAATTGATATGATGTAAAAAGGAAGCCTATTATGCTTCCTTTTTAAATGTTTGAATTTCTTCATTATATATGTCTAAATCAATATCTTTGAATACATTAAAAATGACACGTTTGAAACTACTTGGATACTCGTTTAAGTAAGCCCTCACTGTATCTATTGCAATTCGTGCAGCTTTTCTATTAGGAAAATGAAACTCCCCAGTTGAGATGCAGCAAAATGCGATTGAATCAATGTTATGTCGCCTCGCAAGTTCTAACGAATTGAAGTAAGAGTTTCTTAAATCTGTTTCAAGTTGTTCATTCAATTTTCCATAAACAATTGGTCCCACAGTATGAATGACATAATCACTAGGCAGGTTGTACCCTGATGTCAACTTAGCATCACCTGTCGGTTCAACATAGTTTAATCCCTGTTCAGCTCGCTTCTCAATCATAATGAGATTACAGGCATCTCGTAATTGCACGCCTGATGCTGTATGAATAACATTATCAATGCAGTTATGAAGCGCATTAAAACATCCTAACAATTGATTATTCGCTGCATTTACAATGGCTCCTACACCGAGCCTTGTTATATCTCCTTGCCAAATTGATAATTGCTCGCCAAAGTCATAGTTAGTTTTAAACTGATCATTTATTGTTTCTATCTCATTTATAGTAACAATTCCTTTTTCTTTGTTTTCATCAGAAAGGAATTGATCTTGTACCTTCAAAAATTCATCAGAAACTTTATGAGGTAATCTGACATTTAACAGACCTCTTAACAACTTTCTATTCTCTTTAAAGTTATCACTTATTTCAATATTCTTATACTCTTCTTTTTCTTGAAGTAAATAATTAAGTAAATAGTTCAATCTCTGTTCTTGATTCATTTAAACACCTTCCAACATATTATTTATAACATGATTAACATCTTCATCAATGATAAATGCACGCTCTTCTATTTCTCTTGGTACAAAAGCATAATCTTTATTAAATCTTAGGAGTTTGACGTTTTGAGCATTCTTAGTTAGTGACTCAAAAGGATACCTAATTATCGAAGGGGTATTAAAACCAACACCGAACTCTAATAATAGCACCTTTCCACTTGTAAGACTACTCACATAATCAACATACCTTTTAGACTGTTTGTGCCATAATTCATCTTCAACAAAGTAACTATCTTTTCGTAAATTTAAATCCATTTCTTCGCCGCATACTGGACAGTAGGGAATTAAATCTTGAGGCACTTCACAACTCTGTCTTTGCTCATCCATTTTGATGATTAAATTAGTCGCGTCATACAATTTATCATGACATGCCTTTGAACATTGAATGTTCGCGTAGTCACCCTGCATTGCAAAGATTTTATCAGGATCAAAACCACTCTTGTAAAACTGATGATCAACATTTGTTGTGATCACAAAGTAATCTTTATCTTTAAGTAGTTGAAATAGTTGTAGATACAAATCAAGTGCTTCTGTATTTATTCTATTCATCATCACATGCTTTGACATATATCCCCACTTTTTCATGCTTGTTTTAAAAGGGTAGAATGCAGCATGATACATATTTGTCATGTTCTCTTTTCCATACATAGTAATAAACTCTTGAAAATTATCACTAAACCTTTTGCCTTCATAATAGAGTCCAGCCGCAGTACTTAATCCAGAACCAGCACCAATCAAAATTTTATCTGCATCCATAATAAGCTTCATCACCTCATTTGAGGAAATTTTGTTATCAGAGTTATATCTTTTATCAAACTCAATTCTATTCATCAACTCACTCCCAACGTGTTCATTGTAACACATACATGTTGACAATCAAAAAATGTTGTCTCGGTGAAGTTTGATTTTTGAATATCCTTCTCCTATAATGAAATTAAGACTATATATAAGGGAGATTACTATGGGACTACGTAAAAGAAAAGATGGAGTTATGATTAAAGAATTACCAAGCTATGTTAAGTTTTTTCCGTTCATTATGCCAAATAGAATTGGTTCATCAGTTTACTTTAGTCAACAAGTCGTTTTAGATAAAACGATGTTATATTGCCAAAATAATGAAGAAAAAATCTTTAATATCTTTATAGCAGCTTTAATCAAACTGGGACAAGACAAACCAGTCTTTAATCGTTTTATCGTTGGTAAAAGAATGTATCAAAGAAATGATTTATCAATCGGTTTTATCGCAAAAAAGGAATTAACAGAAACATCAACTGAAACGAGCGTAAAAGTGTATTTTGATGAAGATGACAAACTAAGAGATGTTAGTTGCAAAGTTAGTGAAGCAGTTCAAAAGGTTAAAACAGGTGAAGAACACGATATTGATAACTCTGTTGATCTTTTAACTAGTTTACCTAAATGGATAACTGCTTTAATCTTTAAGTTCGTTAGTGCTTTTAATCACTTTGGTATTCTATCAAAATCATTTATGGATGGTAACCCATTATTTGCTACAGCTTATGTTACAAATGTTGGAAGTATAGGTATCGATGCTCCTTTTCATCACTTATATGAATTAGGAACAATTTCAATATTTGCATCGTTAGGAAAGATTGTTGATAAACCAATTGTTAAGAATGGAGAAATAGTGATTGCCAAAGTAGTGAATGTTAACTTCACAATCGATGAAAGGATAGCTGATGGGCTATATATGGCGAAGGCATTAGGCGACTTTGTAAAGTATATGGAAGACCCATCACTACTCGAGTAATGAACTCCATATATAAGACTCTTAAAGAGAGCGCATTGAACCATCCCAGTAATATAGCCTATGATTTCTTAGGATATAAGAGAAGTTACTCTGAGTTCTTAGATGATGTTAATAAGAAGGCATATGACCTACGTATAAGTGGCTTCCGTGCAAAAGAAATTGTAACATTATGCTTACCAAACATACCAGAAGCTTTAGTGCTCTTTTATGCTTTGAATCAAATTGGATGTATTGTTTCATTTATACATCCTAACATTCCGATCAGTCAATATGAAGCAACACTAAAAAGTATCAACTCTGACAAGTTGTTTATTCTAAATACATTGACAGATACGATTAAGTCTCTGAAGCAAGTTAACCTTTTCAACTCGATGTATTCTGTGAGTGTTTCAACATACTTGCAGTTCAATAAAAAGATCTTTTTGAGAGTCAAGGAATTGTATCTGGAAAACCAATTACTTCCACACTCTAACCTTGCTTCTCAAGACGAAGCATTGTGGAAAACTGATGATACAGCAGTTATCTTATTTTCAGGTGGTACAACAGGAACCGCTAAGGCAATTGAGTTAACTAATACTAATGTTAATTCTTGTGCAATACAAACTGCACAGAACAAACAAGGTAGTAACCACAATGATAAGATGTTAGCTATTTTACCATTATTTCATGGGTATGGTTTAATTAGTTGTATCCATGCGACAATCTCAGAGAGTCATCAACTCATCTTGTTGCCTTTCTTTGAGGAAAAGTTATTCATCAAAACTTTTAAACGTGCAAAACCTAATTATATTAATGGAATACCCAAGTTATATAAAAAAATTACTCCTCTTCTATCACAATTGAACTTTGAATTAGATTTCTTAAAGGGACTATATTGTGGAGGATCATATCTTGATGATAAAATCAGGAATGCACTTAATGAAGTGCTATGTAATAAAAAATCCACTGTTACAATACAAGAAGGATATGGCTTAACTGAAATGGGAGGTGCAGTAACCTTGATGCCACCTGGTGAAAATTTAACATCATGTGTAGGAAAACCATTTCAAGAAACGGTTGTTATGGTTGTTGATGAGCAGCTAAACGAAGTAGCAACTGGTAAAGAAGGCCGATTATGTTTCAAATCGCCTGCCGTTATGAAGGGATACATGAACACTACCACCCAACCATTTATTAACTTTGAGGGAAAGTGGCTTGTGACCAATGATATCGGTTACGTCGATAATCACGGGTATGTTTATTACACAGGAAGACTTGACCGTATTGTAAAAATTTCTGGATATGAAGTTCATCCAGCTAATGTCGAGAAAGTTATCAATCAAATGAATAATGTTTCTAACTCATGCGTTATTCCAATAACACAGTCATCATTAACTAGTCTGAAAGCCTTTGTTGTTGCTAGAAATGTTCAGACGGTAGATATCATGACGCATTGCAATAAACACTTACCAAGATGGAGTGTTCCTAAGGAGATAGAATTTGTATCAGAGATTCCTCAGTCCTTATTCCAAAAGAATAATTACAATCAGCTTATAAGCAAAGAAAAAATACGAGAATAACTCGTATTTTTTAGTTATCAAACTTACCTGCAGATCTAATCTCTTTAGGAATCGTCCCATTAAACTGAAAACCTTCCTCTGTTACTTCAAAACTCTTTACAGAAAAACCATCCAAGCTCTTAACCATATCATTTAATAATGTACCACCTTTGCGAAGGTTGTTATTTGCTTCATCAATTGGCATTTTTATTTTCCCAATGTACATCTCTTTTGTAGTTCCACCAAACTTCTGTGTTGTTTCATCATAGAACAACGTAGACTTCATATATATTGGCTTGTTTTTTCCTAACTCAAAGTAATTTCTAAACTCCTCAAGCTGTGGAAACACAGTGATTAGATTAGTTAAGTCACCTGTAACACCTGTTACTTCAACTGTATCATTTCCTAAACACTTAACATTGATGTCTTTCATGATTGAGTTTTGGTTAGTAGACATATTGGCAATTGCACTTAGTTCACTACTTGTTAAAACAGTATCAATTTCAACAACACCTTCAGTCACAAAATTCCCTGCAAAGATATCTTCCATTGAAGCATGTTCTTCATTGAATTCGATTTCTAATTTATCAATGTATGATTGTAAGTCCTCTTCTGTCCAAGTCGTATCTAATTTTGTATGTGGGGTACTTACAAGAAACCAGCCTACTCCGAGTATAATTGCCAAGACAATCAACATTGCTATAACAAGTTTTAAAACTCCTTTTATAAACTTCATATTCCTGCCCCTTTCCTACACTTCTTACTTACATCTTAGCAAAGTGTTAGAGCAAAAATCCAACTTTTCTAAATAAGTGATGATTAGATTGGATAAATCAGTTCAGTTTCTAACTTGGACTCGTCATCATTCCAGTCACCAAAAACTTCAATAACAGGATATTTTATCTCTTCTTTAGAAGAATAGATTTCTGATATCAATTGTTTGTGCAATAAAGGTAAATGGTGATATGGTCCTACGTGAAGGTAACTCACATACTGATTAAATGATATATCCAACTGTTCAAGTTGCCCATTTAAGTTATTAAGATTACTTAGCTCTACACCAACAAAAAGTTTATCATCAGACAAGTAAGCCCAGTGATTGATTCCTTTGTGTGACAACTCATTCTTTTGTATGATTTCCCATAACTCATTCATCGCATTTGTACCAGCCTTACCTCGGTCGCCATTCTCTATAAACCCAAACACACCAAACAACTGAAAATCTCTTTTATGTGAACTCTTTGTGTATTTCATATCAACACCTCCTATAAACAAGTATACCAAATTAACAACGATACACCGCAATATTTTTATATTATTGAAACTCATCATTTGATATATTATGTATGTAGCTACAAAGGGAGTGAATATATGAGAGCAGATAAGTTAATAAAGTACATAGAAGAAAATTTAGAAAATGACATAAATCTTGATACCCTTGCCTTAGAGAACGGATACTCAAAATATCACTTTAGTCGTTTGTTTAACAGAACATTTGGTATTTCTATAAATGAATATATCAAAAGAAGACGATTAACAAAGGCAGTATTATTACTTGACTCTGGAAGCCGTACGGTTACAGAAATTTCTATGATATGTGGGTATAACTCAAATGCTTACTTTTCTAAACATTTTCGTGAGGAGTTTAACTTAAGTCCAAAACAATATTTAAAAGAGGACTGCTTCTTATATTTACTTCAAGAAATAAAGATAGGAGATAAAAAGATGTTTACAACAATTCAAGAGCAAATCAACTATGTTTTAAGTAGTTACAATGATTATGAAGATTTAATAAGCCTTTTTGCAACGATGGAACAAACGGTCCTCGTAAAAAAGGATCAGTTTACAATTGAATATATTACAACAACACAAGTTAAAGCCAAAAAAGGACAACACTACGATGGACATATCATCTGGGAAGTAAGTTTAAATCTACTGAATGGAACATGTGACTATTATGTGATTAGAAATACCTCTTTTTTAAGAAATATAGATTTAACTGCCCTTTACAAAGATGGAGAAGAAATCATAGTCGAGTCAAAGAACAGTCTGACAAATGAAAGTTTTAAATCCAGACTAGTAGAGGATAAAAGAAGACAATACCAGCTTGATTTTTATAACTTTGGTGAAGATGCATTGGAAAAGTCAAAAGAGATTGAAAACACAGCAGATAGTTACTCAATAGAAAAACTCACTGCAAAAATATCAGACTTGGTGTTTAAATCTAAGAACAGTATCGACTACATAAACACTATAAACAATAGTACTGTTTTATACAGTTTCTGTTTTATGAAAACAATCGATTTAATAGGTCTAATGATCGATGACATTAGCAATAAGTACTCACTATTTGTTACGGCTATTGTTAACTTAAACACAAGAGAGGTGATGGATGTTAGAAAAACGAAGTTACCGAACTATGGCAAGTCACTAATATTGGAAAAAGTCGAAGATAATCATTACAACATTAAAAATGGTGATAAGTTTATCGTAGATTTCAAAGTGATAAGGGGACAAGATCTAAAGTTGTACAACTCAAAGTACCGCATTAAGAATGACAATAATCATTCAGATTTATATTAAAGAAAAAACGATGTGAAATTCACATCGTTTTTATATGCAAGGTTGGTGCCGCTGGCCGGACTCGAACCGGCACGAGGTATTAGCTCGGTGGATTTTGAATCCACTGCGTCTACCAATTCCGCCACAGCGGCATCGTATAAAAAAAACACCATGTTCATAAAAATGGTGCCGGCTGCAGGAGTCGAACCCGCGACCTACTGATTACAAGTCAGTTGCTCTACCAGCTGAGCTAAGCCGGCTTAAAAAAAAATGGTGGACGATGACGGGCTCGAACCGCCGACCCTCTGCTTGTAAGGCAGATGCTCTCCCAACTGAGCTAATCGTCCAAGTGCTATTTCATTTTACAATATAAACAAAAAAAATGCAACACTAAATTAACAAAAAAAGTGAAAAGTATTTAACTACTTTTTCACTCTCTTCACAATGTAATGTGGACACTCATATGCACACGAATTTCTAAGATATTTTTTGATGTTTTTGTACTTAAATTCTGTTTCTACTTTTGTGTTATCATTGTAAAAACCTTTTAATCTTAACATCTCTGCTGAAATGTCTCCTACAATAACATCATACTTATCTAGAACATGAGCATATCTTTCAATAAATGCTTCTTCATTAAAGCATTCCTTAAAGTCTTTCACGATTTTAAATTTCATATTCTTATACTTAAATTCCATATTTCCTCCTACTCAAAACTTCCAGAGTATTCACTTTTAATATATTCAACCTTAAAGGCTTCTAATCTATCTGAGTATAAATACTTCTCTATTGTATCATCATCTGTCCAGGCAACAAAGCCTTTATTACCATTATCATATATCGCTTGAATTTGTCTTTCAAGTCTTTTACCATCTATATTTTGCCAATCATAATAACCCCAGTTATTGTAACACTGAATAATTGGTCTAATTTCCGCAGCTTTTGAAATGATTTGATTAAGTTGATTCGCTTCAGTATTGAGTAAATAAATCATATCATACTGGTATTTAAAAGGTGATCGCCCACTAAGATACGATGATGCATAGTTCTCAATAAACATTCGAGGATATAAGTAATCGTAAATGTTACTCATCATATGCCATTGTTGACCATGAATCAAACCATCAGATTTCTCAAAATATGCAACTTGACCTAATGTTGTTGCTGAAACATAAACTTCTTCTCTTGAAAGCTGATCATACATGTACCTTGAAAAGGTCTGTATTTGCTCTTCTTTTGACGTATACTCTGTATAGTCTAGTTGGTCATCTATTGATAGTTTAACGTTTGGATATCTTACAAAATCTAGTAGCACTTCATTAAAACCTACTTCAACTGCTTCTTTTGCTATAAGTAGGTTATAACTCCAAGAGTCTTTACTTTCTGGATTAACATAAAAGTTCCCATAACCATCATCAAAATCTCTACCATCTTTATACTTAATTGTAGATTCAGGGTTAGACAAAGCATAACCTTGATCTTTAAAAATCTCTATTCTTGCAACTGTATAAATATTATTATCTTTTAATAGTTTAACTATCTCTGCCAACTGGTGTTTGCTAAAGTCAGTTAGGTTAACTGTTTTTGACGCAAGTTCTCCAACTATTTGTGACTCATAGGTAATACCTTCATTGACCTTAAAATCAATAACAAATGTATTAATGTTAGTCTTTTTTGCCTCTGTTATAAAATCAGTAACTGTGATTAAATTCTCAGCGGTTAAATACCAAGCTCTTAACTCATCAACTCGAGGGTTACTCATGAAGTCATTCTTTAGCCTCGGTCTAAAATCTAAATGTAGTAAGTCCTTAGATGAAAAATACTTATTAATATCATAATTAAGTAATGCAGAGGCTTGGTTCTCAGAAAAATATTTTCCAGAAGAATAACCTTTCCTATCTATATTCTCCAGGTAATACCACTCTACCGTCCCATTAGGATTCAAATCCCAGCCTGTAATCGTGAATTTTTCTCCTTTTGTAACATTAGCAGACAAAGTCAAAAAGTCACTTGTATCGGAAATATACGTATTTGACAACGCATAGACTTCCTTCTCATAAACAACATCCTCATACTTTTCTACGATGTTGTTTGCATCTATATACCCTTCAATAGTCTCTCCTGATGGGTTTTTATAAGTTACTCTATAAAATTTTTCATTTGAAACTTCTATTTTTTTCCCCATACCATATGTAGTGACTTTTGCACCACGTGGTACATCATCTAAACTTAGCGATAGGGTATTAAAATCTTCTATTAGTTGTACTCTTGACTCTGTTGATCCAACATACATATCACGAGAAAAGAATAACTCTTTCACATAAATAAATGATGAATATGCTGCGAACGAGAGAACGACAACTGTTGCAATAACCAATATTATTCTAATCAACTGTGGGAAAAAACTTCTCCTATGATAGTTTAATCCATATCCACTCATTTAATCACCTCACAACACTCTCACGTAATTTATACTTTACTATTTTCTAAAGAAAAACACAAGATTTCTTGTGTTTATTGCTCGACATTATGATAGATATCTTGAACATCTTCACAATCTTCAAGCATATCCATAAACTTCTCAAACTTAGCCTTATCTTCATCAGTCTCTAACACCGTATATGTAGATGGAATCCAACTGATTTCTTCTACATCAATATCACACTCTGCTTCATCTAAAGCTGTTTTTATTTTAAAGAACTCTGTACTTGCAGCATAGATAGATACAACATCGTCTTCTGTTTCAATTTCATCAGCATCACAATCAGCCATCATTAGAATCTCAAATGCTTCTTCTTCTGTAATTCCCTTTACTTGGAAGATCGATTGATGTGTAAACATATGTTGAACACAACCACTTACTCCCATTTTAGAATCAGTTTTAGTAAAGCAATTTCTAACTTCTGAAACTGTACGGTTTACATTGTCAGTTAAACAGTCAACAATAACCATACATCCGCCAGGTCCATATCCTTCATAACGTGACTTTTGGAAATCTTCTCCTCCAGCACCATTCGCTTTTTCAATTGCCTTTTCAATAACATGAGCTGGTACTTGTAACTTTTTAGCACGCTCAACCAATCTTTTTAATGTCGGGTTACTTTCTACATTAGCATTACCCTTAGCAGCAACATAAATCTCTTTTCCGTACTTTGAATACAATTTACTCTTCATTGCACCAGTCTTTGCCATTGCAGCTTTTCTTACTTCAAATTTTCTACCCATTTATATCATTCCCTTCACTTCACAATGTATATTTTATATAAATTAAGGACAAATTTCAACCTATCGAATTAATCTTTTAATATTATCTTCTAATCTCTCTAGTCTTTTAATCTCACGCATTTTTGGATAAGTATTTAACATATCTAAATACATTTGATACCATAACTTAAAATCCTCAAATCTCTTGAAATTTTTTAATGCTTTTTCTTTCTTGAAATTCCAAGGTTTGATACCAGAAAAATGAGTACCATAAACAACTTCTAGATTAGGATATCCCTTAAACGTCGCATATCTTAAATCAATACTTGTCCACCTACCAGAGTAAAACATCGTCGCGTACTGCATCTCAGGCCACATAAATTTTTCTGTTAACAAGATTCGATTCTCATCATTCTTTGTTGATTCCATTAACTCATTAAAATCATTCATATTAGGTGATAAGACCCATAAGCATGCATTCACACCCATATTGGATGAATCAGTCTTAACTCTATCAGTTATTGCCTGGGGAATACTTTGACCATGTGCACAGTTGGCTTCATAAACCTCATGCCATTTCCATTTACCGTCAGCACCACTAACATACTCTAACTCTTCATTGAACTCCATGACGTGATCTTTACTTTCGTTAATAATTCCTGCGGGAGTGTCTAAAGAAAATAGTGTAGAGTACTTTTTAATTGGAATAATGTCAGCATCAATCATACATACTTTATCATAGTCACAACCTAAATCGCCATCCTTGCCCAATCTTAAAACATTGAACCTTGTAAATAAAAAAGGACGATCTTGTCTTTGATGTCTTGATTTATGTTCAAAGAATATTTCATCAACTTCGATAACTCTGTCATAAATCAAATTTAAGGCATTTCTTCCAATTTCAGTTATATCCTTTGTAATCAAACAAACAATATCTTCCTTAACATTTTGTTTTCTCAAGCCATAAGCACACACCAATGCGCCCGGAACAAAGGAATCATTTCTCATTAAAAAAGTAACAAATGCATTTCCCATATAATCACTCCAATCTGCAATAATTATATCAAAACTCAAACAAAAAAACACACAAATCAAATGATTTGTGTGTCAAACATTAAATACGAATAAGGAATTATTTAGCATTGACCATTTCTTCAGATCCTTTGTTTAAATCTTTGTTGTAAAAGATTCCTGTAAATAGATTTTCGTCATAGTCACAAAAGCGAGTTCTAGCAATCAAATATATATAAGTCATAAGAAGAATAAACGCAAATGGCGTATAAAACCAATGTAACACAATTTTGATCTCAAGTCCCATATTTACAATAAATAATATTGCCCCGAGAATATGAGCATGAGCGAATTGATGAGATTGAACAGCTGCCATGAACCCAAAGAATGAAAACACTAGAACTAAAGTTATTAGTAAAGAATAACTCCAAACATATGATTCCACTTTGACATTTAAGTCATTGAATTCAAAATACAGTTGATCAGATAGTACAATATCCTCCCCGTCTCTGTAGAATTTAACTATCGAAGCTACGTAGTCAATTCTTTCACCAGCACCGAATTGATCAGCGAATGGTGTACTTGGATACTCGTTGTTTTCAAACAATCCATATTGTATTTCATCAGCGTTGTATTCTTTTGCAAAGCTTTGAATCTGGATGTAAACACCTAAATTAATTAAGATAAATGCAACGGCAATTACAATACCAAACCAACTCATTGCGGCATAGATTTTACTATCTTTATTAATTATTTTCATAAAAGAACTCCTTATTTGTTGCTTAATTTTTTATAGAGCAGTTTTTTTCCACTCTGCTACTTGTTCAGGCGTACCTAGAACAAAGTGACCAGGGCTAACTTCAATAAAGTCACCTTGATCGTATCCTACAGGATCCACAATATAGTGTTCGCGATCTCTATTACGCTCTAACTTTGGAGATGGCTGTGGGATAGCTGATAATAAAGACTGTGTATAAGGGTGAACTGGCTTAGCATAAATTTCATCTGCATTAGCTAACTCAACTAAGAACCCTTGGTGCATTACACCAACACGGTCAGAAATATATTTAATGATAGATAAATCATGAGCGATGAATAAGTAAGTTAAGTCACGCTCTCTCTGAATTTTCTTCATTAAGTTTAGTACTTGGGCACGGATAGAAACATCTAGAGCTGAAATCGGCTCATCAGCTAAGATTAACTCTGGCTCAATTACTAATGATCTCGCAATACCAATACGTTGACGTTGTCCACCTGAGAACTCATGTGGGTAACGTGTTACGTGCTCAGCAAGTAACCCTACGCTTTGTAATGCGTCTAAAACTTTTTGTCTTCTCTCATCTTCAGTTTTGAACAACTTATAGTTGTATAAACCTTCAGATACGATATAGTCAACATTCGCACGTTCATTTAAAGAAGCCGCTGGATCTTGATAAATCATTTGGATTTCTTTACATAATGCACGTTTTTCTTTATCTTTCATGTGAACACCAAGTTGTGTTTTACCTTTATAGATAATTTCACCACCGGTTTTTTCATTGATCCCGATAATCGTTCTAATTACAGTTGTTTTTCCTGAACCAGATTCCCCAACAAGACCGAATGTTTCACCTTTGTAAACGTCAAAACTAACTCCGTTTACTGCTTTAACAACACGTTTACCATTCTTAAAATGTACATGTAAGTCCTTAATACTTAATAACTTTTCACGTTCTGCCATTATCTGTCACCTCCAAGGATAGCCATTACTCTTTCATGAAGAGAGTCTACGATCTTAGGTCTCTCAACTTTAGGAGCTCTAGGATCTAATAACCAAGTCTTAGCAAAGTGAGTTTCACTCACTTGGAACATTGGTGGTTCTTCAACGAAATCGATTTCCATTGCAAATGGATTACGAGGTGCAAAAGCATCTCCAACGATTACATTGTAAAGTGATGGTGGAGTACCAGGAATTGCGAACAAGTCCACTCCCTTTTCACCTAACTGAGGTAATGAAGATAATAACGCCCATGTATACGGGTGTTGTGCATTGTAGAATACATCATCAGAAACTCCGTATTCAACAATTTGTCCTGAATACATTACAGCAACACGGTCAGCTACATTTGCAACTACACCTAAGTCATGCGTAATGAAGATAACTGCGATGTTTAACTCATCAGTTAATGCTTTAAGTAAATCTAAGATTTGCGCTTGTACCGTAACGTCTAACGCCGTTGTTGGCTCATCACAAATTAAGATTTCTGGTTGACATGCTAATGCGATTGCAATAACAACACGTTGGCGCATCCCACCAGAATATTGGAATGGATAATCCATGAAACGTTCTTCAGGATTAGGAATTCCTACTTTATCTAATAAATTGATTGCTTCAGCTTTCGCTTCTTCTTTTTCAAAACCACGAACGTGAATTAACACCTCTGTGATTTGTGAACCAATTCTTCTTAATGGATTTAAAGAAGTCATTGGATCTTGGAAGATAGTCGCAATTTTACGACCACGAATTTGTTGCCAAGCATCATGATTTTTTTCGTAAATATATGATCCTTCTTCATACGAATCAATCTTCGTAAGGTCTAAATCACCATACATAATTGTACCGTTTGTGATGCGTCCATTATTTTCTAACATACCTGTAACTGTTTTAGTTAATACAGATTTACCAGAACCAGACTCACCTACGATAGCTAGAGTTTCACCTCGAAATACGTCTAAAGAAACTCGTCTAATTGCTGTTAAGTCACGATCACGTACGCGGAACTTAACTTCAATGTCTTTTAGTTCAACTATTTTTTCTCTTTCCATAATTACACCTACCTATGTGTTTTCGGATCGATTGCATCTGATAGTGCAAGCCCGATTAAATACATTGTTACAGTAAATAACGTTAATACAGATACTGGGAAGAATAATACATGCGGAAAACGCACCCAGTGCTGATATGCTAACGTAATTACCTTACCTAAACTGATATCTGTTGCCTTAAGACCGATACCGAAGTATGCAAGCGCTAACTCTGTACCAACATAACCCGGTAAGGCTAAAGATACAGACGTAATAACAACAGTTAAAATTTGAGGCATTAAGTTGTAAGTGATAATTCTTCGAGGACCAGAACCTAAAGTTCTTGACGCTATATTATACTCACGGTTATTAAATACGATAATACGGTTACGGATGAAACGAGCTGTTCCTACCCAACCTGTGATTGTCATACCAATAATTAGTGATGGAATTGATCCAACACCTAAACCTTTTAATACGAAAATTAATACGAACATTTGTAACATCATTGGAATGTTTACTACGAAGTTATAAACCTCAATCATAATAATATCTAATTGACGGAAGTAACCCCAAATTGTACCAACAATAATACCTACAAATGTATTAATAACAGCTGCTGACAATGCAACAACTAATGAAATTTGTAAACCTTTAAATGTTCTTAAGAAAATATCACGTCCAATATCATCTGTACCAAACCAGTTAGTCGCGTTTGGAGTTAAGAACTTTTGGTCTAACATAAGTTTATCTAAGTTTCCAGTATGGAATATTGGAACAAAGATTGCACCTAATACTAGTAATGAGATAATAATCAATGAAACAATTACAGTTTTCTTTTTGAAAAACTCTCTCATAACTGATTGCCAATATGAATATGGCTCAATAGCTAATTTTTCAGACTCATCAGCTTGTAATTCGTGAAGTACGAATAATTCATCTAAGTTTTTATTTTTATCTACACTCATCATCACACCTACTTATTCTTAGTTAATGAAATTCTAGGATCTAGCATTACAGTAACTAAGTCACCAAGTAATACTGCACTCATTGATAAAATTGCGTAAACTACTACTAAAGCCTGAATTAGTGGTAAGTCACCATTTTGCAATGATTTGATTAATAATCTACCTGAACCTGGAATCGCCCATAAGTTCTCAACGAAGTAAGAACCAACAACGGCTAATAATAACGTACTGGCAAATGTTCTTGCTAAGTAAACAAAAGCATTTCTTAATACGTGAGTGAACATGATTCTTGTTTCAGTTAACCCTTTTGAACGAGCAAACTTAACATAATCAGCATTCATTTCATCTACCATGTAACGACGTACCCACATAGCAGTCCCACCAGAACTTAAGAATCCGATTGATAAAATTGGTGTAATCCAAGTAACGATGTTACCTTTATCAAATATAGTCGGTATACCTAGGTTAGTTTGTAACACGATAATCATGTAATAGAAAACTAATCCTGGTACAGAAATTAAGGCAATAATGTAACCATTACCTAACTTATCAAATAATTTCCCTTTGTGCATCGCCATGTATACACCCATTGGGTAACCAATGATATATGCAATAATTACCGAAACTACAGAGATGATGAATGAAATTGGGAAACGTTTCCCGACAATGTCACCAATTGTACTTTTCGGTTTAAAACGGATTGGTTCTCCCAAGTTTACAAGTACTGTATCTTTTTTCAAACATACAACTTTAGCACTTTCTAAACTCTCGTAACCTTCTTTAACACAGATCTCTTTTGGGATCGGTGCGATTTGATAATAATAATCAAATAATTGTTCATAAATCGGCTTATCAAGACCAAACTTAGCTAATTGCTTTTCGATTGCAACCTGCTTTTGATCTTCTGTTAATTTTGTTAAACTATCGTAATCGATATATTTATCCTCTGGTAATACTCTAAGTAATAAGAAAACTACTGTAAGGATGAAGAATAGTGTAACGATTGAGCTACCTATTCTAGCGAAAAGATATCTTACTTTAGCGTTCTTGAAGAAATTCATAATGCTCATAATAACCCCTTTCAACAAATTAAGAGAGGGGATGTAAAATCACCCTCTCATATGTTAATTAATAAGCAATAATATTAGTAAGTAATACTATTTAGCTTGTGCTGCTTCGTATTCAGCTTTTAATGTTTGTCTTTCTTCTCTAGTGATAGGTGTTTCTAATACAACCATACCTTTGTATTTAGCTTTTGCTAAACCGTAAGTTACAGATGAAACTGTATATGGCTTAATTCTAGAAACGTAAACTTCGTCACCACGTGGACTTAAGTTAGGAACGATTACAGCATCTTCAAATAATAATTGATACTCAGCTTCTGCGAATTCGCGGAATCTTTCATCGATCTTATCTTCATCAGTAATTTCTACACCAACACGGTATAACGCATCGTAAGCACCTAATACTTCATTTTGAAGTGCTTGGTTATTACTTAAGTTAGAATATGATAACATATCTCCCTTAATTGCGTAAGTGTTTAAGTAAGTACTTGGATCAGCATAGTCAGGTCCCCATCCCATGTTGATACGCATATCGTATGATTTTTTAACATTTGAGTATTGGCTCCACTCATCACCATTTGTAGGATATACTAATACCATTTCAGCTAATTCACCGAATTCAGCGTTAAATTTATCTCTAAATGCTTCATAATAAGGAACACGTACGTTGTTATCAGTACAAACTGTTTCGAACTTGATTGGGAAGTCTTCTTCAGTAAACCCTTGAGCGATTAATTGAGCTTTAGCAGCTTCTAATTTCTCAGTAGCTAATGCTACATCGTAGTTTCCATCCATACCATCTGCCATGTTAGTAGCAACAGTATCACGATCTTCACCTGTTTTTTCAGCAATAACGTCAATTACGTAATCTACGTAATCTCTACCATTTTGGTCAGTAGCTAACTCTCTTGGAGTATATGTATTACGTACCCATTGAGCTGGATTATTTGGAGTATATTGTGCAGTAAACGTAGGTCTATGCATACCATGTAATAAACCAACACGGAAGTCAGGTAACATAATAGCAGCTTCTGCTAATGCATGTTCTTCTTCAGTTAATTCAGATCCGTCGTAGTTTTCACGAGCGAAGTTGAATAAGTAGTAGTAAGTGTATGGAGACACTGTAGACTTAACGTATGCTTCTGGAGCATATGGGTTTTCTACAGAACCGCTTCCATCTTCACCAACGATATATTTATCCCAACCAACTTGATCATCTTCTTTGATTTTGAATCCATCAATTTCACCAGCTTCGAATTTTAAACGATAGAAGTCTGGACCGATGTCTCCACCAGCGAAGTAATAAGTAATTGTGCTAATAAATACATTGTCAGCATCCCAGTACTCAGGGTTCTTAGTTAATTCAATTTGAGTGTCCATTTCATCAGTAGTTAATGAATATGCACCATTGATTAATAAGAAACTTGAATCTTTACCGAACTCGTCACCAGTTTCAAGTAAGAAATTCTCACTTACTGGATAGAATGAGTTATAAGTTAAAGCAGTCAAGAAATATGGAGCTGGGCTTACCATAGTGTACTCTAATGTATAATCATCAATAGCTTTTACACCAACTTGGCTGAAGTCTGTATTATATACATAATCGTCTTCATCAGCACAGTGAGGTGCTTCAGTACCTTCTGCTTCAGCTAAATCAACTAATTTAGAACAGTTGTAGTTAGCTGCACCATCAACGAATCTTGTCAATAATCCAACTAATTCAGATGCATAAGTAGGATTTAAAATGTAGTTTGCAGAAGTTACCCAGTTTTGAGCAGTTACTTCTTCCCCATATGGTTCTAAACTAGCATTATATTGCCAATTGATTCCTTGTTTAATTTTGAAAGTCCATACTTGTTTCCCGTCTCTTGTTGATACTTCCCAAGACTCTGCTAAAGCAGGTTGGATTTGGTTTAAACGGTTAACTTCTACTAGACCATCTACTAAGTTTGCAGTATACTCGTTGTCTCCTGCAGATTGTGACACTAAATAGTTTAAAGTATCATAATGTGCAGCATACGTTGTACGGTAGTTTGCAGATGTTACTGTTGGTTCTCCACATGCTGTTAAACCTAAAGCTAGAACAGCAACGACAACCAATGATAATAATTTTTTCATTTTTGTTTTCTCCCTCTCTACAAATATTTCATAAATGAAATCCTAGATCACACCTATATACTAATAGCCGATTCTTAATACATAAACATGAATAGAGTCTTCCAAATACTACAATAATTATACAAGGGATAATTTGCAATGTCAAGTTCACCCTATCTTAATTTAATTCTAATCTTTGTTTTAATTTTGAAGTGAATTTTTACTTGATTCCCTATTATATAAAAAAACAATCAAGGTCTTACTCTTGATTGTTTTTCTATATTATATCTTTTGCACTAAATAAAAGAATATCGAGTAAACAAAGTGAATTTGAGCCAATTGAATGAAGAATCGATAACTATCTTCACTCACTCGTTTGTCTACAATTTCTTTATCATCTTCAGGATCTACAGGTAATTTAAACGATGTCTTAGGTTCAAGATAACGCTTTTTATCCATCTTATTCCACTGTACAACACCGATTAGACCACTAATAGATAATATTAGCAAGTTCACAGTTTCTAGTATCAAGAAATTGAATCCCGTTAATGCATAAGCTATAAATGCCACTAAAAGACCAACTAATGACGTAATAAAAGGTCCAAAGTATTCCATAGCTTTTAATCTTAATTTATATTTCCACACTTTTTTTCACCTCTTTGTGTTTTTTAATCTAATTTGTTATCCATTGCATACCATTCTTCAAGCGTTAAGTCATTCTCATAAAGGTAAGTTGCTACTTTAACACCCACATACCTTATATGCCATGGTTCAAATCCGATATTCGTGTACTTAACTTTACTCGCAGGATATCTCAATATAAACCCATATTCATGCATGTGCTTTTTCATCCAGCTATATGCATCCGTAGAGGATAAACATTTACCTCCTTGACAATAATCATCATAAGGTAAATACCAATCCACAGAAAATCCTGTTTGATGTTCTGAGTGTCCAGGAACCGCAACATACTCACGTGTTCTTTTTATGGCCTCATCCTTACTTAATCCCTCGTCAACATAATCTTGAACTGTTTTATCATAGATACGCTTTTGGGAGTCATACGAACGATACCCACTCATTGCACCAAGGTGGTAATCTTCAAGGGCAGCTGCTTGACGCAATTCTTCATACGCTTCTGCAACACCACTCTCTAAAAAGATATCTGCAACAAATCGCGGACCACTCAATCTCGTTAACTCAGCCGGTTCATAGCCATCAGGTAACTTTGAAAAATGGTTGACGATTAAGTCATAACCATCTACTTTCTCAAGTTGGACAAGAATATTCTCATCAAACGGTTCATAATTAACACGCATGTTTACTTCTAAAACTATTTTATTAGCAGCTTTTCTGAATGTATTATAGTACTCAATATACTCATCATAAAACTCTAACTTCAAATAATCAATTTCTGCTAGTTCCTCCAAGAAAATATTTTTTTCTTCACTAGTTAACATCTCAACACCATCTTCACTATGCGTTGCAATGATTAACTTAACAGTATCAAGATTATAGTCTTTTTCATCAAGTAAAATGTTTACAAAGCCTGTGTAATCACTTGATTTCAAAACAATTTCATGTTCATCTAGGTAGCGTGATAACTCAAGATACGTTTCTATTTTATCACCTTGGTAGTTTTTTGATGAAAGTAACTTATTTATATTATTATTAAACTCAGTTTCAATATCTGCAAAGACCAGGTTATTAGAAGCTCTCATTGAATATCCTTTAAACATGAAACTTACACGAGGTGCCGCTAAAACGATTAAAAAGACAACAAGTAATGTCAGGATGATGTTTCCATACTTTGGCTTTCTGCGCTTATTTGAATATCGATATGGTTTTCGTTTCTTCATTTGTTTCACCTCTCTTATATATATTAGTACACAAAGGAAGTAAATACAATTAAATATAGATTAATATTACCAAAAAAAGAAGCAAGGGATATCCCTTACTTCTTAGAGTTCTCAACTTGTGACTTATACATCGAAGCATACTTCCCATCAAGAGCCAATAACTCCTGATGATTTCCACTTTCAATTATCTCACCAGCATCTAAAACAATAATTTTATTTACATCCTTAATCGTTGATAACCTATGTGCAATGATAAAGGTTGTTCTATCTTTTGCAAGTGCTTTTAAGGCATTTTGAATCATCAACTCTGTCTCGGTGTCAATGTTAGCAGTCGCTTCATCTAAGACTAAGATAGCAGGATCATAAATCATTGCTCTAGCAAATGCAACAAGCTGTCTTTCACCAAACGAAAAGTTTGCCCCACCATCTATTACTTTTTCATCAAGCTTATTTGGTTGTTTGTCTACAAACTCTCTCGCTCCGATACTATCTAGAGCTTTATAAATCATTTTTTCTGTGATCTTTGGATTATTTAATCCAATGTTAGATGCAAGAGTCCCATTAAATAGGACAGGATCTTGTAAGACAATTCCCACATTACCTCTGTACGATCTTTTTTCAAGTTCCTTAACTGAAACACCATCAATTTTAATGTCACCACTATCAAGTTCATAGAATCTTAATAACACATTCATCAAACTTGATTTACCACTTCCAGTATGTCCGACAAGAGCAACACTTTCACCAGCGTTCACCTCAAACGACAATCCTTTAAGAACTTCTGTTCCTTCCACATAAGAGAATCTAATGTCTTCAAAACTCACTGATCCTGTAATACTCTCCACTTCAGTATCCCCATTAGGTTCACTCTCATAGTCAAGTAAACTATAAACACGCTCTGCACTTACTTGAGCACGTTCAAACACTTCTAAGTTATTAAAGATTTGTGATAAAGGATTCATTAATCTTGATACATAGTCGTAGAACAAATAAAATGTTCCAACTTCCATTACAATTGAACCACCTAAAGCTTTTGAACCAACAAATACAATTACTCCAAACAAAATAATTCTTCTTAAAGCATCAATCAAGTTTCCACTAAACAATGCATTCAAGTTCATGATCTTTTTACGGTAATGTAAATACTCATCATTCATTTCCTTAAACTCTTGTTCTGATGTATCTTCATAGTTAAAGGCATGAATAATATCTACATTTTTCATTGTTTCATTTATTCTAGCATTAATTTTAGCATTTACTTTTCTTGCTTCTTGATTATACTTATTAGCAAATCGTCTAAAATATTGAATCCAAATCATCACTGGAATTACTAACAAAGTTACAAGCGATAACCTTGGATCAATGATCAACAAACCAACGATAATTCCGACAATATATAATAATGAATGGACATATGTTCCTAACACAGTAGAGAAGAACATTCTAATTTGATTCGTATCATTTGTAATCTTAGCAACAATCTTACCATCAGGTTCACCACTAAAGTAGTCAATTGGCAAGACTTGTAACTTTTCATAACATTTCTTTCTTATGCCACTTACAACACCTTGCCCAAGGTAGGCAAAGATGATTGTCATCATATAAGTTGCAACGGTATTAATTATACCTATTAATAGATAAAGCAAACCAAACTTCACAATATCTTGATAAAACTCTGGGTATTCCTTTAGTTTAGGAATTAGTTCATTTAAAACATGTCTGGTAATGAATGGTCCTCCTAAGTCACAGAAAATAGTTGTGATCAAGAACGTCATACCAAAGAATATACTTACTGGCTTTTTAGCAGCCTCTTTAAATAATCTCTTAAAATACATATTACTCCTCCATCTGCTGGATGTGATACTGGCTAGCATACCATCCATCTTTCTCTATAAGTTCAGAGTGAGTTCCACTATCAACAATCTTACCTTCGTCCATAACGACGATATTGTCAGCATGAATCACTGCAGATAATCGGTGAGCAATAATAATATTCGTTTTCCCTTTTCTTTCTTTTCTTAAATTCTCAAGAATAGTTGATTCCGTTTCGCCATCAACTGCGCTCAATGAATCATCGAGAATTAAAATCTCTGGTTTTTTAAGTAATGCTCTTGCAATCTGAAGTCTTTGCTTTTGACCTCCAGACAACATAACACCATCTTCACCAGCCATCGTCTCTAAACCTTCATTTAGGAACTGAATGTCTTTTCTAAAGTCAGCAGCATCAATTGCACGCTCAACATTTTTCCCATCAGATTCTGGTGCACTCATCTTGATGTTTTCCTCTACTGTTCTACTAAACAAAACATGATCTTGAGGTACATACCCAAACAAGGAGCGTAATGCTTTTAAATCATAATCCTTAATATTAGTTCCATTCAATGTTAGGTCTCCCTCTCCGTACTTATAGTACCTTAGAAGTTGTTTAATAATCGTTGACTTTCCTGAACCAGTCTTTCCAACAATACCAACTGTTTGACCTTTCGTTATCTCAAAACTAATATTCTTAATATCAACATCTTCACTTAACGGGTACTCAAATGAGTAATCATTAAACTTGATATTCTCGAACTGATTTACTTCTTGATCACCAGCAACAACTTCTGATTCAGAAGTAAACACTGTGTTAATTCTGTCATAAGATGCCGATCCACGTTGTAATATATTAACCATTTGTCCAAATGCCATCATTGGCCAACCCAACATCCCAAGATACATTGAGAATGCTAGTAAATCACCTGTTGCGATGACACCATCCATAATTAGCTTTGATCCGTATATAATAGAGATAGCATATGCTGAAGCAAACACTATTCTAAAGGTAATCATAAACAATGCGTGAGTACTAAATACTTTTATCGCCTTATCAAAAACAATATCCTCTTGAGTATTTAGCTTTTTCTTATCATTTTCTTCTTGAGTATACGCTCTAACTACTCGAACTCCACTTACACTTTCAAGCGTTAAGTCATTTAATACTCCAAACTCGTCTTGCTCTTCTCTAACTTGTCTATGAAGCCTTTTCCCGATAAACCTCGAAACAAGTATAACTACTGGCAAAGGAATAATTGCTAACAATGTTAATGTTAGATTGATATCGAATGCCATAATTGCTAATATTGACGCCAAATAAATTGTCGCTTCTAAAAGCATTAAAATTCCTCGGCTAGCACTAAACTGTAATTGATTCAAATCAACAGTTGCCTTAGCCATTAAATCACCGACCATATTGGTCTCATAAAACTTTGTATCCATATTTAGAAGATGTTTATAAAACCTTCTCCTATAGATATACTCTAACTTAAAACCTGCACCAAACAAAAAGTATCTCCATGTGTATCTCACAATGTAACCAAGTATCATCGTTACAATCAAAATCACACCATAATAGACTAACTTATCTTGTGTCAGTGTCATACCAAATTCTGGTGAATACACAGCATCAACAAAGTTACCCAATATCCTTGGAGGGATTAAAGTTAGTGCACTTGCCATTATTAAAGAAGTACATGCAATAAGATAACTTAACCAGTTTTCTTTAAAGAACCACTTTAACTGAAATAAAACTTTAAACATAACCTACCACCTTTCCTATGTGATATTATAACATATTTTATTAATGCTAACATATAAAAAATAGGGCATCTGCCCTATTTTACATCTCTTAAATCCGGATTTCCGAAAGCAACTACTTTACCATCTACAACAACACAAGGAACACCAATTCTTGGCGTCTTTCTTATTGTAGCAAACATTGGAGACTTATCTCTCAATGTTAAGTACTTCTTCATATTACCCATTCCGTCTGTAATGTCAATGTAGTCAAAATCTACATCATTCTGTAAAAGAAACTCTTTTACTGGTGGACACCCAGGTCACTGTGGGTGAGAGTATAATTCAACTTTTTTCTTCATAACCTAATTCCTCCCTTTTGAGGTTATTATAACATATCGTTATAGAGCAAGAAAGTTATTAGTTTCATAACCTAGTAGAAAAAAGTAGGTTATTCACTTTTTCCTTCATTCTTCCAAATGCACAAATATCGTGGATTACCAGGATATTTCTCACCAAGATGATTTATCTGAAATCCTATAGACTTATAGAACTCAACTGCTTCGTCATCTGTCTCCAAAAACACTCTTTTATCAGGATATTCATTCAATATAAAGTACACAAGTTGTTTGCCAGTCCCCTTCATGCGAAACTCAAGATTTACTGCAAGATGATTTATCTCAACTTCGCTTCCATTTGAAGTAATTCCAATTAAGCCTATTAATGAACCACTAAAATAATTTCCATACAGTTTTTTATTATCAGATTCAATATAGGTAGTAAGGATTGACTCTAACTTATCGCTCGTTGGTTTATAAATACAACATGATAAGGTAGGTATAACTAATTCACATTGAGCTTTGATATCAATTTCTTTTATCATCATAACCTCCATAAAGCAAATAAAAAAACATTAATCAAATGATTAATGCTTTAATTATAAGTGGTGGCTTCGGACGGAATCGAACCGCCGACACGTGGATTTTCAATCCACTGCTCTACCGACTGAGCTACGAAGCCAAATGGCGGTCCAGACGGGGATCGAACCCGCGATCACCTGAGTGACAGTCAGGTATGTTAACCGCTACACCACTGGACCATTTGGTTGCGGGAGAAGGATTTGAACCAACGACCTTCGGGTTATGAGCCCGACGAGCTACCAGACTGCTCCATCCCGCGATA
>Ga0209379_10000267_pt1 | contig 50531 bp, 51 predicted proteins | sample tdDd001_FD_187124 | JGI IMG/M metagenome (GOLD analysis project Ga0209379, IMG submission 187124) | Marine sediment microbial communities from the Atlantic coast under amendment with organic carbon and nitrate - tdDd00.1 (SPAdes)... | ecosystem: Environmental > Aquatic > Marine > Coastal >... | reverse complement strand
TAAGTTTAAGGGGTTGTTAACCTCATAATTTGCCATACTTTGGAGAAGTAACCCACCTTTGTATGCCTTTAAATATGGTGAGTATGGCGATTTATGTTACTTTAGAGGGGAAAATCCCTAGAACCCCTAAATAGTTTTTCTTTTTCAAAGCTGTCCGTGTTTAACCGATATAAATTTTGGCTGTCATTTTCTTCAAAAACAGCAAAAATAGAATTGCCATCACATGACCAGATTGGGCTTTTAGCAAGTAAATCAGGATAAAGTGCGTTAGTTTGTTGTGAATCAATATCAATAATGTGTAATTTCTGATTTTTCAAAAAAAGGATTTGTTCATTTGAGGGAGAAATGTGCTTTTCAGAAATCACATTGGGCAAGTTAAAATGCGTTAATTGTTTTAACTTTTTAGCCTCTTTTATCCAAATTTGTTGAATGCCAGAGCGTCTAGATGTAAATGCAATAGCCGATAAGTCGTTGCTTGGGGCAGGAGCATAATCAGAAAAACTCGATGAAATATCAACAGTATAATTTTCATCATCTAAAGGTAGTGCTAAGTCAAAAGAAATTACTTCACTTAAGAAGAAGCCACCATCGGTTATGTAATTACCTTTATGGCTACTATAAGGTGCCAACGCTTTATGTTGAAATTGATAGGTTTTATCTATTTGCTTGGTAAAAATATTAAATCGATTTGCCTGGTTCTTTGCATTGATAAACCAGATATGATGACTGTCGCGCTCCCAGCTTAACCTAAATAATACTTGATAAAAATTTGATAAAACATCGACTTCTTTTGTATGAAGGTTTAATAACACTAATTGGTTTTCAACAGTGCTAGTTCGTCTTAAAAAAGCCAACCATTGATTGTCAGGTGAAAGTGCAAGACTATAATCACCAAAGCCAATTTTTCCGGGTATTGATAGAGGCTCTTCGATACCATTGATGAGGTTGTATCGCGTAATGATAAATTGTTTTTTATTGACTATCTTTGAAAAATAAAGCCATTCATTGTATTTATCAACCGCAATAGGGCTCATGTTTCTTAAATCACCACAATTTGTTATTTCCTTATAAGTCACGTTATCAAAGCCTGAGGAGATATCAGCTTGCCAGATACTACAGATATCATCAGCCCCCTTTGTAAAGTAAAGTGTATTGCCATCGGGTGACCAAATAGGACTAAAATGCTTAACAGGCTCATCAGTCAACTGAAAAGATGTGTTACTTTTCATATCTTTAAGATGTATTTGCCAAAAATCTAGGGCATTTTCACGGTGTGTATAAACTAAGTAATTACCGTCGGGTGATAATGCGGGTGACCACTCTTGCCCTCTTTCATGGGTAACAGGGACTAAATTAAAAGGGGATAAGGTCGAAGTATCTTGCTGAATGGTAGAGTTTAGATAAAAGGCAATAAAAGCTAACAACAAGCCCAGACTAAGGAATAAATAAAGCTTTTGGGATGATGACTGTTTTACTGTATAGGTACTATCTAGGCCTTTTGATGAGTTGGCTACATTAACTTCGCCTTTTTCAGGAACAAGAGGTGTAACTGATGCAATAAACTCATACCCAAATCGTGGCATTGTTTTCAAAAATGTTGGTTGTGAAGAGCTATCCTTTAGCAGCTTTCTTAATTCAAAAATTTGGTTTGTAATTGCAGCGTCAGAAACGAACCTTTTCTTCCAAACATCATCAGTTAGATTATCCTTAGTTATTAATTCGTTTTTACGTTGAATAAAATAAGACAGTAATTCGCGAGATTTTTTTCCTAATTGGGTTTCTTCATCATCAATGGTGAGTCGACCTTTTGTTTCATCAAAAACAATATTATTTATTTGGTATTTCATTTCACCACAACTCTTTCTTCACGCAAAAGTACCTAGATATTTCTTAACATTCTATCAAATATCTCATAATTATAACCTAATAAGAGTCTTTTGTTTTTACGGTTAAGTCACTGTAATAAATGTAAAAATATTTATCTGATATATTTCTGATTCTTTTCTGATATGTATTTTCTTATTCTTTGCTACATTTCTGGCACTTATTTTTGAGCAGTACACTTAAAGAGGCACTCTATTACTGCTTTAGCCTTTTTACACTAGTACTTTTTACTAGTAGTCGTGCTCCCAAAAGAGAACCTATCAATATGGAGTTTAAAGTGTTTAAAGTGAAGCTACAAAAAATAATAACAATTATACCAACCCTCATTTTAGCTGTCTCTTTGATAGCACCTGCTGCAGCAAAAGATGAAAAAGAGAGCGCTCTTAAATATAAAACATTACAAAGTACTTCTTTTGATGAATGCTTATTTGTTGGTGAGACAGCAATAGAAGTGAAATATAAAAAAAAGCACTTCACCTATGAGCTGGGCATGTTAACTGTTCAAGCTACTCAAGATGGCAACTATTTCTATGCTGTTTCAGAGCAAGAACTTGAAAAGGGAAAAGGATCCATCGTTCTTTTTTTTGATGCTGGCGAATGTGTTTTAGACATAAAACTCAGTATTGAATAGCTTTTCTTATGTATAAAAAGCGCGCTTAGATTGCACGTCATTGAAAAACTACGCGTGCTAAAAAATAAAATAATAAACCAAGGAATAATCATGATAAGCATCATTCGCCTGTATGTTCTTTTGTTCGTGGGAGGACTTTCCTTTCTTGTCAATGCTACTGAAGTGGTTGGCTTGACTCCAGGGGAGTTTAGAGTCGATGAGTCTGGAGCAGCAACATACAGTATTCCAATCAATACTCCAGCAGGTACAGCGGGAGTGACACCACAGGTTTCGTTAGCATATTCAAGCAATAACTTAGCTGAAGGTCCTGCTGGTGTTGGTTGGTCAATATCAGGATTATCTTCTATCTCTCGATGTCCTCAAACACCTATTCATGATGGTGGCAACATACAAGAAGTTCAATACAACAGCACTGATAAGTTTTGTTTAGATGGTCAGCGCCTGATATTGAAATCAGGTACCTATGGGGCAGCAAATTCAACTTACCGTACTGAAGTTGATAACTTTAGCACGATAACAGCAAAACTTGGCTCAAGCACTAACGGTCCTCAATACTTTGAAATCAAGAATAAAGCAGGGGAAACGCATTATTATGGCGATATTTCTACCGTAAACTCAGCTTATGGGGATGCCAGTGATGCTTTTGTTGAGCCAGGTGGGTTTTCATCTGGTGTACTTGCTCGAAGTTGGGCGCTTAAAGCGATTAAAGATGTAAAAGATAATTTTATATTATTCGACTATAGCAAGAATACGACAGAGGGTACTTTTTATATTGATAGTATTCATTACACGGGTAATTTAACAACTGGCGCACCTCTTTATGCTGAAATTGATTTTATTTATCAGGATTATGATAAAGGCTTTAAAGGCTATATGTCTGGTGCTTATCTAAATCATAATAAAATCCTTGAGCGCATTGACACAAAAATAGACAACAGCACTTATCGCTCTTACTTTCTTAACTATGAAAACTCAGCATTTATTGAAGAGCGCACGTTATTAACGTCAGTACAAGAATGTAACGATACCTTTAAATCAAGCTGTTTTCCAGCAACAACATTTGATTGGCAGCGACCTGCCTTATCAACTAGCTCTATGGACTGGGTCTGTAAAACTGAACCAGGTGTTGAAGATTTTTGTCATTGGCAACCAAACAGCACAGTTTATCAACCCTTTCCTACAGTTGATACTTACTTGACGGGGAGTACATCTAATGTAAGCACTTCTCAGGTATTTGATATTAATGGTGATGGCTATCAAGATTTAGTCTATGTTAGCGGTAGCTATTGGTATACAAAGCTAGGTCCGTATTTTACAAGTGCTAAAAAGTTATCAGGGGTTGGCGATAATAAAAAAGAATATGCTTTAAATATTGACTACAACGGTGATGGTGTACGTGATTTATTAATAGCTGATTCTAAAACGAGTAATTGGTATGTGATTTCTTATCAGCCCAATGTCACAGTTAAAAGCTTAGGAGTTGTTGCTACAGGGCTTGAAGGTGAAGCTCAAGTGATGGATGTAAATGGCGATGGTATGGAAGATATTGTTTTTCGTACTGGAAATTACCTAAAGGCGCATATTAATGATAGAGACGGTACTTTTACAGCAAACCACTTGTTGTATACTTTTTCTTCGACTCCTTCTTCAGTCAGTTTAAATAGTGGTTATGAGAGTCAGACAGCTTCAATGAAGTCTGCCAGTGGGTTTGATGTTAATGGAGACGGAAAGTCTGACTTGATCATCAAAGTAACGACTACTACAGGGGGGTGTTATGTAAGTGGTCGCTTATATCCGTTTGTTCGAAGCTCACGAGAATGTCAGTTTGACTGGGGAGGGAATTGGTCAACAAGTTCAAACACAGAGTATAAGTTATTCAAATCATCAGGCACTACTAATTCTCCCGAATTGTCTCTGCTGCAAACCTTAGGTAGTGCGAGTTACATGAATACTTTGCGAGTAGCTGACTTTAATGGTGATGGGTTAAATGATTTAACTTATGTTGCTAATGATAAATGGTACTACCGTTTATCTGATGGCACAGAGCTACTTTCTCCGCGAGAGGCTGGACTAGTAACCTCAAGTACTAAAAAACTTTTAAATCAATTTATTGATTTAAATGGTGATGGGCGTACTGATGTACTACATGCAACATCTACCTCTAATTGGTATGTTTATTTTTCAAGACCTACTAATGATGCTCAGTGGTTGCACTTTGAGTCAAGAGGTACAAGAAGCTTTGATAATAACGCCACGATTCGATTCGGTGATACCAATGGTGATGGAAAAATAGATTTATTAACGTCTACGGGAAGTACTTGGAAAGAGTACACTAATCGTAAGAATATCAAAGAATATGTAATATCTACAGTTACGAATGGTCATGGTGTTGAAACAAATGTAACTTATAAACCAATGACAGACAGCTCTGTTTACGTATTCCAATCTTCTGATGAAGATACTAATTCTGATACATTTTCCCCCGTGTCAGGTGCGCAATTGGTTAGTCGAGTAACAACAGACAGTAATACAGGTAGCTCTGTTGCGGTATCGTACCAATATGGTGGCATGCTAATTCACAAAAAAGGCAGAGGTTCGTTAGGTTTTCAGATGCTTCGCACTATCGATGAGCAAAGTGGTGTTATTAGCGAAACTCAGTATAACCAAAGTCATGACAGTGTAAATTTCTCTAAAGCGAGAATGCCTATTTATTCAGAGCAACGCTTAAACGGTAAACTTTTATCTTCTGCTTCGAACATTTTATCTGTTAGGTCAACTGTACAAGGTGCTGTACTACCTTATATCAGTGAATCCATAGAAAAAAGTTATGTCTATGGCAGTGATGGTATTAGTACCCAGATAAACGAAACCGTCACAACTAATCATTATGATGGCTGGGGAAATTTAACATATAACACAGTCTTAATTACTGATAGTGGTACTTATAAAGCGATTGAAACTATCACTGATAATGACTTTGGAACCGCTGCTCAGCAACAACTAGGAAGACTACAAAGCACAAGAGTAAGTAAAAGGCGAACAGGGGATGCAGCTTACTCTGTGAGAAAAACCTCTTTCTCCTATAATAGTGATAATATGCTTTCTGGCAGTATTGTTTCACCTGATGCTAGTGCGACAAAATTAACAACAAGTTATGGTTATGATAGCTACGGTAATAAAAAGAGTGTCTCGGTTACGGGTTACTCAACTGCAACAGGTAGCTCTCAAACACGAACATCTCTCACTGATTATCAAAGATATGGTCGCTTTGTTAATTACAAACAGAATGCGTTAAGTGAGCGAGTTACATATAAATATAATGGTGCTTCTGCCGCTTCTGCTTATGGCCTTACTACGTCATTAACCCAAACTGACGCAAATAGTATTTCCACAACAACATACTATGATGCTATGGGACAAGTGAGCAGTATTAATCACCCAGACTCACGAACCACAACAATTACTAATAATTTTTGTATGAACTGTATAGGCAATTCTTATTACAAAACAGTTAAGAAAGTTACTGGCTCTCCTGATAAAGAAGCATATTATGATAAATGGGGGCGTCAAGTTGCCTCTAGAGTAAAAGGTTTTAATGGCTCATGGATTTTGACTCAAACAGAGTATGATAGCCAAGGGCGTCAATATAAAAGCTATGAGCCTAATACAACGAGTTTTTATACACAGCTTAGTTACGACGTTTTAGGTCGAGTAGATCAAATAACAAAACCAAACAATAGCTTTATCACGCAAGAAATTTACGGCCTAGAAAGTCGTACGACTAATGAGCTGGGGAAACTATCAAAGACTTTTTCAAATGGTTTTGGTGAAACAGCAAGTACCCAAGATGCCTTAGGCAATACAGTAACCTTTATCTATGATGCTTTCGGTAATTTACTTGAGTCTAAAACAACTGCAGAAGGTAAAGACAGCATTGTTGAAGCAAAATATGATACTTGGGGGCGTAAAACAAAAACCATAGATCCGATTAAAGGTACTTGGAATTACACCTATAATGCTTTTGGAGAGTTATATACGCAAACCACAGCGGAAAACCAAAAATTTACCTTCTCTTATGATGTGTTAGGCCGAAAAACTAGAAGTTATGAAGCAAGCGAAGGCACCCTATGTTGGAATTATGGTTCAATAGGATATGAAAGTAAAAAAGCGGTTGGAAAAATTGTCTCAACTGCAAAATATGAAGGAAGCAATGTTGCTTGTAATACCTCCTCAACAGCGAGTATCGAAAAGGCATTTATTTATGATTATTTAGGGCGTACTCAAGATGTTATTACTACGATTAACTCCAAAAATTATACACAATCTCAAAGTTATGATAGTTACTCTCGCCCATATGTAACTACATACCCAGCAGGTACCTCAAGCTTTGCGATTAAAAATGTTTACAATAGCTATGGCTATCTAACTGAACAGCGAAATAACGCTACCAATGCTTTATATAAGCGTATTGATAGTATGAGCGATAGAGGACAAGTTGAACAAGTAACATTGGGCAATGGTGTATCAACAATCAATGATTATTATAATGATACGGGTTGGGCACACACTGTAAGTGTTAAGAAAGGGGGAAGTTGGTTAAACGATATCAGTGTTACTTACGATCTTATTGGTAATGTTACATCAAGAGGAAGCAACTATGCTGCTAGTGGCTTAATTGGTAGTAATTATAATGAATACTATTATTACGATGACCTTAATCGTATAGAAAGCAGAACGATTTCTATTAAGTCGGGTAGTACTGGTTTACCTTCTTCATTTAAGTCATCACAGACTTATACTTTTGATGATTGGGGTAATTTTACTTTTAAAACAGGTGCTGGATATTACAAATATGACAGCTCTAAAGTGCATAAACTGCTTGGGGTTTATAGTAATTCTAACTTCACAGGTACGCTTTATAGTTTTAGTTATGACAATAATGGCAATATAAAGTCAGATGGAAATCGTAGTTTTACATATGGCAGCTTTGATAAGCCAATTTATATCTCCAATGGCTCTGCAAGCTCATCAATGAAATATGGTGTTTCAAGAGAGTTATACTATAAGCAAGATAGCTATCAAGAAAATGGAACTAATGTTACCTATAAAACGACATACCTAGGCAATTATGAAAAAGTCGAGCGTAGTGGCGGAAAAGGCAGCTTAACTGAGCATAAATATTATGTGGGCGATATTATTGTCACTCAACGTAGCAATTCAAGTACTGATACCTATTATTTACATAAAGACCATCAAGGCTCAGTTGTTGCTACAACTAACAAAAATGGCACAGTAATATCGCAAGCCATTTACGATCCTTACGGAAAGCGAACAGGGGTTTATCTGGAGAGCGTTTTAAGTAACTTTACTTATAGCGAGCCAACAGATAGAGGGTACACAGGTCATAAACATATAAGTGCTCTTAATATAATTCATATGAACGGTCGGATCTACGATCCAACTTTGGGAAGATTCTTACAGGCAGATCCAAATATTCAAGCGCCAAGAAACAGTCAAAGCTTCAATAGGTATTCATATGTACTCAATAACCCTTTAAGTTATACAGATCCTAGTGGTTACTTTTTTAAGAAATTGGGCAAATTTGTTAAAAAATATTGGAGAGCAATTGCTGCGGTTGTGATTGCAGTATATGCACCATACCTATTAGAAGCATATTGGGGAATAACGAATGCTGTAGCTTCAGGAGCAATTACAGGCTTCTTGTCAGGAGGAGTTGCAACAGGCTCTTTAAAAGGGGCTGTTATCGGAGCATTTACGGGAGCAATGTTTGGGCAATTACATAGTATGAAAGCAGGTATAGGAAAGGTCATTGCACATGGTGTAGCTGGAGGGATTAGTAGTGTTTTAAATGGTGGTAAATTTGGACACGGTTTTGCTGCCGCAGGTTTTACTCAAGCTATGAGTGGAGGAGGAAAGGTTTTTGTTAAAGGAGATCGTATTGGTAATGCTGTAAAAGCTGCTGTAATTGGTGGTACAGCCTCTACGATTACTGGAGGTAAATTTGCAAATGGAGCAGTGACAGGGGCATTTTCACGCCTACTAAATGATGACTTTGGCAGTTATAAAGATGAACAAAAAGAACTCAAATATAAAGAAAACTTGATTGGTGGGGATATAGAAATCACTAAAGAAAATGCTGTTGGCATTACCAAGTCAACAAGTATAATATCAGGCCAAGAAACTGAGTCTACGGCACTAGCAATTGAAGGAACGCCAATTTCAATAGGCGTTAGTAAGGATTCACAAGGAAATATTACTCGCGACGTTCAATTAAGTAAAACATTGGGTACAGATAAAACAGGCGTGACGCCATCTGTTGCTTTAGGAAGTGATGGGAAAGCAACGGCGCAAGTTCAAGCTGAATATCAGAACACAGGGGTGCAAGCCAAAGCGCATGTAGATCTTGGAGCGGTTGCGCATAATCAGCAGACTTTCTTACAAAAGTTTTATCGTTCGCTAACTAACTGTAATGGAGTATGTGCTTATTAACAGATTAATATTTATTACATTACTGATCACATTATTTTTAAATGGTGCAAGTATGGCTGAAGTAAAAGCTGGCGTTGATGAAATTAAGGGCGAATATGCAAAGTTAAGCAACTTGGCCCAAAAAGGTGATATAAAAAGTCAATATGAAGCTTTTATGTTAGTAACAAGAAATCAACCTCACTTGAATGAACATATAAATGAGGCATTTTCTTACATTATCAGTGCGGGAAACTCAGGCCATACAGAAGCGCAATTTACAATAGGATCTTTATATCAATCGGGGTATATATTAGAAAAAAACTTAGATGTTGCTCTTGGTTGGCTCCTAGAAGCGGCTGACAAAGAGCATGTTGATGCACAAGTTCTTGTTGCTAATAACTACTCCCATAAATACTTATCATCTACAGTCGATATAGATAAGAAAAAATATTTTGAATTAGCGAAGCATTGGTATGAAAAGTCGGTGCGAAATTCCTCCATTAAGGGTAAAAGACAGTATGGAGAGTTTTTAATGTTTATTGATAATTTTTCAATCGAAGCTGAAAAATTACTCAAAGAAGCTTCTTTAGCTGGAGATCTGAAAGCTATGAATTCTTTGGGGTTAATGTATGCCTATCGATGGGATAAGACAAATGACACAGATTTATACCAATTAGCTAAGTCGATACTTGAAGAGTCTATTAGTTTAGGTTACGAAAGCTCTGAAAGTGATCTTACAGAACTAATAAATAAGGCTAATAGTAGAGAGTCTAAATAACAATCAATGAGGTCAGAGCGTATGAAGTAGAGATTTGATTTCAAACTGCCCCACGAGTCTAGTTGACCGTAGGTTTGGCTACTTTGGGAGCAAAGTAAACAACATAAACGAAAGCCAGCATCTGCTGGTTTTCGTCTGATATTCATTGTTAATAGTAAAAAATAGATTTAGCGGAAATTATAAATTTAAATAAAGGAATTAGTCATTGGGTAAGCAGTTAGCTCAGGATGCATCAGCAAGTATCTCAGGGATTATTTATCAATACTATTTAGCCGTAGAATGGTGTTTTAAATTAGACATCAATCAATCGCTATTAATTGAAAAAGATGGAGATATTGCGATACCTGATGAAGCAAACATCAAACAACATGGGACATCCATAACTTGGAAATAATAAAAAGGGAGATCCCTAAACATTGATTTCAAACCAGCCCCCTACGGGGCTTTAGTTGAACCAATGTTTGGCTTCTTTGGGAGCAAAGAAAATAGCCCTATATAACCTATAGGGCTTTTTGTTGCGTAATATCAATGTCTAGCTTGGCTATTATTGATATATTTTAGCTAGATTTATTAATGTGTTACTGTCATTATCTAATTGTTGATATAAAGGTTTTCTATAGCATCGCTAGACGGGGCTTTATAATATAGAGTTAAAATGAGGAAGAATTCATAGGGAATTGCTAATGGATGTACAACAAAAATTAGATGTACGTAAAGCCTTTAAACTGCGTATCCATGAGTCAAATGGAAATGCATTCGAAGATTTATTTTGCGATGTGATGCGTGCATCAAACAAGGATTTTAAAAAAGTAAAACCACAAGGGCGTATTGGTGATAGAAAAAATGATGGATTTATCCAATCTGAAGGAAAATATTATCAAGTTTATGCCCCTCAATCTCCGACTGGCAATCCGACTTCCGCCACCTCAAAACTTGAAGGTGACTTAGACGGTCTAATTGCATATTGGGGTAATAAACATAACTATGAAATTAAAAATTTTTATTTTGTATTTAATGATAAATATCATGGTGCTTATCCAGAAATATACACAACACTAAATAGTGTTAAGAGTAAGTACAACCTGGAAGTTTGCGATGTATTTCTTGCTTCTGAATTAGAAGACATTTTCATGGAGTTACCAGAAGATAATATTGCAGCAATATGCGGGTATTATCCAAAGCCAGAAGATATAGGGTTTATCGATAATTCAATTATAGCTGAGATTGTAGGTTACGTATCTACGAACTACAGTGGCTTTTCCGACACTCAAACCAATGAACCACCTGACTTTTACAACAAGGTACACTTTAATGAATTGGGAGAAAATACTGCGAGGCACCTTAATTTAGGGGCATATCAAGTAGGTTATGTTGAAGACTACTTTCGAACTAACAGTAAGTTTTCTCGCCAGCAGTCTAGAGACTCATTGAATAAGATGTATTTACACCATTTAAAAGCTGACAATGCGGAAGCTGCGGTAATAACGGGTTTATCCGAGTCCGATATAGTTTTTAAAAGTATGGTTGATGAAATGTTGCCTGCTAATTTATCTAATATGCAGAGGCGCGATTATGAAAGAAATGTGATTGCTGTTATGTCTTTCTTTTTTGAGGCATGTGATATTTTTGAGGAACCACCTGAAGGTTATGACCCAAAGGTGAGTGCAAATGCTTAGACCCCAAAAACATATACGATTATCTGAGTCGATTTTGGGATTAGGGGCAAATATTCTAAATTTGCTATCCCGCCCAAGAACCCCTGAGCAAATCTACGACAAGTTGAATAACCTCAATCTGCTCATTAGTCATGATTTTGAACACATCATTTTAGCGTTGGACTTTTTATATGCATGTGGAGCCGTTGAGTTAAATGAACAAGGAAGAATAGTCAAATGCAGTTAATTTCCCTAGAAGCGAATAAGCCATCTTTTAATACCGTTAAGTTTAACCCTACTGGATTAACCCTTATTGTTGGAAAAAGCACATCAACTGATAAAAACAATACATACAATGGTGTTGGGAAGTCGTTATTACTCCAGATCGTAAATTTCTGTCTTGGCTCTAATAAAATTGTGGCATTTGAGCAGTATTTGTCTGGGTGGGAATTTACACTTAGCTTCAAGATTGGTGGTAAAGCGTTTACCGCCAACCGTGCTGCTGATAAACAAAATAAAATTTACTTAAATGATAAAGAATTCGGTCAAGCAGCTTTCAATGCTGAAATGGAAAAAAAGCTTGTAGACATACCAGATGACTCACCTTACCTAACTTTTAGGACAGTTCTTTCACGTTTTTATCGTACCGGCCGAGGAAGTTATGTATCAACCCTTGCTACTGCGAAAGAGCAACCATTTTCTTCTTTGGTAAATAATGCCTTTTTGCTTGAACTAGATCTTGATTACGTTTATCAAAAGCGGAAAACACGCAAGCGTTATCAAGAGTTAGAAAAATTCGAAAAGTCGTTCAAAAAAGACCCGGTAATAAGGGAATACTACACAGGCGATTTGGATGTTGAATTTGAGATTTCTCGCTTATCACAAGATGTAAAGAAACTAGAATCTGACATTAAAAATTATAACGTGGCAGAAAATTACGCAGCGATTCAAGCTGAAGCTGATAGAATGGCTGAACAACTGTCGCAAATGAAAAACAGGCTTTATTACTTAAGCACCAGCATTAAAAACATTAAGCACAGTATGAGCTTATATCAAGATATGGATTTGGAAAAAGTTTATAGTCTTTATGGTGAAATTACTGAACTTTTCAAAGAAGGCACACTACAAACACTCGAAAATGTCACAGAATTCCATAAAAATATTCATATCAAACGAAGTGAACGATTAGCTAAAGAGCTTAAGAAACTATCTGCTACGCATTTGGAAGAAGAAAAAAATAAAAGTGAGTTGCAGAAAGCTTTTGATGAAAAAATGAAGTTGCTGGCAAAAAGTCGGGCATTGGACTTTTTCGCTGCTATCAATGCCCAATTAACCGACTTAAAAAGCAAGCTTTCCAAGCTACAAGATTATAAAAATATCTCAGCACATTCTAAAAAAGAAATGGCTGAGGCGCTAAAGGAACTATCAAGCCAAGAAGTAACTACTATCGACTATTTGGAAGCCTACAAAGAGCAAGAACATAATGTTTATCTAGGGTTTAGTAATTTGGCAAATGAGTTTTACCCTGAAGTACCTGCTGGTATTTCAATTCAAAATAACGAGGGCAATAATCAAGAGCGTTTCAAAATAAGTGCAAAAATTCAAAATGACGCTTCAGATGGAATTAACGAAGTTAAAATCTTTTGCTATGACTTAAATAACTTAATTAACTCCTCAGTTCATCATTTTCAAAGCATTTTCCATGATAGTAGAATGTTTAGTGATATAGACCCTAGACAAAGAGCTATTTTACTGCAACAAGCTCATGCCTTAACAAAAGCTTCAAGCATGCAATATATAGCTACAATGAATGAAGACCAATTATTAACACTTAAAGAAGTACTTCCTATAGCTGAGTATAATGAGATAACTGATACAATTGAGCTAGAACTAAAGGATGATTCCCCTGAATCAAAATTACTTGGAATTCAGATAGATATGCAATACGAAAAAGAATAACTTTGCTCTCAAAACCAGCGCAAGCTGGTTTTATTTTCTCTGGCGTTTGGTTTTTGTCAATTAGTGAAAATAGTCGTTTGGTGCCAAATTGAGTTTTACTTTTTCTAGGCTTGTTCTCTAAATATGGCTGGATCACATTGAGACTCAGCGTATGCGACAACATCATCATTCCAATAGTTACTTTTATATGCATAGATTAAGAATGAGTGGCAGCAATGTTGCCATAGCTTTAAATGATGTTCAGTAAGCCAGCTAAAGTCGATTGTCTCCTTATGCTTGAAGATATTCCTAATGCCAGTGTTCAAGTATTGCTCTGCTGCGGTAGTTGATGTAATCGGCCCTTTTGTTGAGGAGCGTGGACAAAGTGACAAGCCAAATAAGGTGTTAGCAATCATGCAGTCGTGATGAGCCAAGTATTGTTTTGAAGCTTGACGAATTAATTCATCGTTGGTTGCATAGTAAATTACTGGCCTTAATCGAGGCCAAAGCTGAAATCTTTCATGTGGCTTTAATTGAATGATCAGTTGGTAATCTTGGTCTATTTTATCTCTCAGTTCAGTCGGCAACATGGCGAGTAAATTTAAGTGCATTTTCTGTTGCTTTGTGATCATGAACCGAGCACCTATGATAAAAAGTTCCGAGTAATATTACCAAGAATTTGATGATAGGATTGATATGATTTTAGCGCCTAAATAGTCTTTCACTTTCATCCATGGTAAAGTTAACTTCTACCTTGCAAACCTCGTAACTAATTAATTTAATGTAAAATATATCTACATTGTTAGTTATTTTTTTAGTTTGATTAGGATTTAATTTATACATAAGTAATGGTCCTAAACCATAGAATGATAGTGGTCCGTTATTAGTAGAAAATGTCTCTGTTAACTTAGAGGCTTGTCTCAAAAAAAGCAGGATCTCTGTCCAGAGATTCCAAGTGAAATGGACCAGTGATTCTATAAATAGCAAAACATCATTCTAAAATTATTGGACCATTTGAAAGAATAAATAAAATTAAAAATAAAGTTGGTTACTTGATCAGAAAACCTAATTCTTTTTGATTTAAATATTTCGAGTCATCAAAATTTAATAAACTCTCATCCAACACTTTTTGGTCAAATTTAAAGTCTCGTTTCAGCGTGATGTTGGTCTCATTCAGTGAACCAAATATATGATCGAAATGTTTAACAGTTGGCGTAACGAACTCCTTTTCTTGTTCATTTGAGTGAGCTGAAAAAGCCATCAACAACTGAGCAATATCAAAACCAATTTTAGGTGTATTGCTCGGACAATATTTAATGGCGAACAACTTTATAAAAAGTTCAAAGGCACACTTTTCAGCATGCGTTGGTCTTGCTTCTTGAAGCTCATTTTGTTGGTAAATGGCAATAATGAGTAATGCAGTCAAACTATCTAACGTGTATGTATTGCAAAGTTCATCAATATGCCAAGCGTACTTGCGATTAATAATCGTTGATAGTTCATCGGCTGCTGTTGCTGGTAAATGCCAATATTTCCTTGCCTTCTTGCTCAAAAGTAAGCCTTTTATATGTAATGAAAGTGAATTGATTGCAGGAGCAAGGTTTTGGCTTGCTGTATTGGGCTGACTCAACAGTATAAAGAAGGCTTTATCGGTATAGATAGGCTGATAGTTTGTAAGCTGCATTAACCGGGAAAACTTAAATTTACTCACAATCGGTTTGCCTTTTAGCTTTAACCGCCAATATCGCGAGTTAATTTCACTATCTAAATAGGTTAATAATTTCAGCGGAGTGGGTCTGAGTCTAGCTGTATAAGAAATATGAACTTCTTCAATTATTTTACTCCTTAACGCTCTGAGCCTTTGTACCAAATTGAGCGTCTTCTCTTGCTTGTCATTTAAAGAAAATAACCATTCCATCAAGAAATGCTGCGTAGCTAATGACTGCACATATTTGGGAAGTTTTTTGTAGGCGGTAAAATTGTGCATCGTATTTAATTTAATTTTTATTCATCTGTTCGTTTTAAGGAGAATCACTATTTTTCAGTGCCTTACATTATTTATTCTTGTTTTTATTATTCAAAAACCACACTGGCTGTAACCAAAGTCTAGACCAATACTTAATTATTACCTTACTGAACACGACTGAAGCAGACATGAGCGAAGAAGCACTCAATGAATTACGTGAAAAGTTAGAAGCTGATTTATTAAAGCTTTATGGCTCACCCTTTTTAAACCTTGAGCAGTTGCATAAGGCGCTGAACTATCGAAGCGTTGCAACAATGCGCCAAGCATTATTAAGGGGCACATTACCTATACCGATATTTTCGCAACCAAATCGTAGGGGCTACTTTGTGCTGGTTGCTGAAGTGGCAAGGTATATGGCGCAGTGCGCTGTTGTCGAGATGGAAAATAAGAAGATGTGACGAATTTTTAACTGGCGCAGAAATAACAAAGACCCGAAGTGCGGTAACACAATAGGATCTTTGTTGAATTGTCTTTTGAAAGCAGACAATTCAACTGTAGTACATTTGCAGGTTTTTGCAAGCGTGCGATAGGTTTGTGCGCCTCTAATGAGAGGCAGGAAAAATGATTAAAATTGATATTTGGATCGAGCTGTTAAGACTGTGGTTATTGACACAATGGTCATACCGTAAGCTCGGTGAGTATTTAGGTATTAGCCACCAAGCAGTAGGCAGAAAAATAAATGCTTGGACAAAAAAAGGCATTTCTTATCATGATGTAAAAGATTTGCCCTTAAGTGATGCGACTAAAATTCTTTTCACCGGGCGACCCCCGCATCAATCACGGTTTACATTACCTCAATATGAGGAAGTTGCAAACCTGATATCTAGTACAAAAGGAAGAAAGGGTAAGCCCAATATTCGATTTCACTATAGAGCTTATGTAAAAGAAGTTGGTGAAGCTAATGCAGTGGCAGAGTCTACCTACTATGCAGGGGTTAAGGCTGCATTGAAGAACCCTAAATTTGCATTAACTATCACAGAAAAACCAGGTGAACGTTTGTATGTTGATTATGCTGGCCTTCGTTTACCTATCGGCCCTAAGAAAGATAAGTATTACGTATACTTTATTGTCGGTGTTTTAGGTTATTCAAAGAAAATATTTATTCGTGCTACCACACACCAAAAGCAGAAAAATTGGCTTGATTTCATGCAATGGATATTTGTTCAAATAAGCGGTGTCGTTAAATTTATCATCACTGATAATGCAAAACCTTTGGTGACAACACCAAAGCCTAATTTGAAGCTCACAAAAGGTTATGAGCAATTTTGTAAACATCAAGACGCTATTGCTTATCCATCTCCACCAGCAAGTCCGAATTACAATTATGCGGCTGAAATAGCAGTGAAAATTTTTAATAATGAGATTTATCCTTATTTAAGCGAAATGTCTTTTAACTCGGTAGAAGAGGTTAACGACTGTTTGGATTGGTTGGTGTCTGCGATTAATAAGCGACCATTAACAGGACGCGCTGAATCACGCGATGAGCTATTCGAAGAAGAAAGACCATCGTTTAGAGAAAGAAATCCAATATCTTTTATTGTGCCTACAGGACAAAGGACAGTTACGGTTGGCAAGCATTATAGAGTCAAAGTTGACCAAATATACTATTCAATTGACCACAAACTGTTCGGTAAAAAAGTCCAAGTATATATTTACCCAGAAAAAATTGATATCAAACATAACGGTGAACTTAGCTATAGCCATGCCAGACGTAAACCAGGTGATGAGCATGCCATGCTGACTGAGCATATGCCACCAGCTCATCGAGTACTGCGAAGTGAAAATAAAGCCTACTTTTTATCTTGGGCAAAATTAACCGATCCTTCACTAATTCCTTTTGTCGAAGAATTTTACTCTGATGTATCTGAAAGTGATTTCTATGCGCGAGAGCAATGTAATACATTAAGGCGCTTATTAGAAAACTCGGTGGAAGAAGGGTTTGCTGAAGAATTTGTTGTGGGCTGTTTAATGTGTCAAGCCAGTAATCGGTTAAGTGTTAGTTCATTAGAGTCAATGATAGAAGTTGCTAAGTTGGATGATGAAGATATTCAAGAGTCGTTTGCTTGTTATCAGCAAGTGCAGCAGGGTTCACAAGGAGAGCATCATGCACACTAATTCCACGTTAGACTCAACAGTTAGGTCAATGTGTAAAACATTGCGATACAGTGCGTTTATTGGCGGTATGGATGGAGCTGCACTTGATAAAGAATTTGATTTAGTAGGCTTTCAGAAAAACCTGATCGTTGTTCTAGATGCTATTAACCGCAATAAGCTAGTTGATAAGGCACAACAATATCGTAAAGCCGCTAACCTGCCATATACGAGCATTCGCTATGCTGATATTGAGCAACATCCTATCGGGCAATTTAATCATAAATATTTTGAATATTTAAGCCGTGGTGCTTGGTTAAAAGAAGGTGACTCTATCATTATCCATGGAGAATCATCTAAAGCACGGCTAGAGTTGATGAGTGCTTTTGGCAATGAATTAATAGATAAGGCAATTTCCGTTCTATTTAAAGAGATGAAAGAAATGCTGCAAGACTTACTAGTAGCAGATTCTAAGAGTCTTTTGCAATCAGCACTAAAGCCACTTATGGACATTGATGTACTGATACTCGATAACTTTGAGTTAAATATACTTTCCATTAAAGAAGCCTATATCCTTGCATCTTTGATCAAAAAGCGTAGTGAAAAAGGTGGCTTTATCCTTATTAGCAAGAATCGGTTAGAAGATGAAATTACAAGCGGCAATGGCGTTGGGTTAGTTGGTCAAATGCTGGCCCAACACATATTGCCTTACAGTCATCAATTAAGCTTCATAGCAGACACAAAAGGGGTTGCCGATGCTTAGCTCCCACTTTCAAAATAGCTACCGAGATACTACGCCATTCCTTCCGTTTACGGTTGACTTGGAAAGCATTGAGCAGCAGCAAATAAATCAAACCTATGATATTTACGCTGAACATTTGCAAAAGCGCGAGTTAGCCCTTGAATATTTACAAAATACGCGGGGGTTGAGTGATGAAATAATTAGTCGATTTCAATTGGGGTTTGCGGATAAGTCGGTTTGTGAACAGTTTCGAGTTATTGATAATCCTCAAGCCTTTCGTGGCATGATGCAGCGCAGTGGCGTTATTGGCCCTAAAGGTCACATGATTTTTCTTGGCTCGGTGATTATTCCCATTAAGCAAAATGGCAATGTTGTTGGTGGTGTTGGACGTAGAGTTTCTGATGTGGTGCGCTTCACTTCTACGCCTTACCCATTTCACTTAATTGATGAAGAAGCACTGTTTAATGCTGATTGTTTAGCTGAGCAGCCTAGTTGTGTTGTCTTGTGCAAAAGCCCAATGGAAGCACTAATTGCCCTAGGGCAAGGGATTGAAGATGTCGTATCACTTGTTGGTAGTGTTGATTTTAGTGATGCACATGCCAAGTTGCTCAAATCGCATAACGTAAAGTTAGTGAAAATTGCCTTTAACCAATCGCCTTATTACTTGCAAAAGCTCTCAGCGATTGTGCAGGTGCTAAAACAGCACCGTATACGCTGTAAGGTGGTAGACCTAGCAAATTGGCAAGATGTTAATGCATTGTGCTTGTTTGACCCATCAGGGAAGTTATTACATCAACGCATTCGCCAAGCACAACCCTACGGTGGTCATTAGTATGCGTGATATAAAGCAACTGACTAGCTTAATTGATTGTCTTGAATACTATCTGGACTATTGCTTATCGCATGATGAAAGCGAGAGTACCATTATTGGCAAAAAATGCTTATTAAGCCGATTTGTCCTGTGGTGCTCACTTAATGAGATTGAAAACATTAATGAGATAACGCTAGCCGTTGTGGAAGAATATCGCCTATATGCTCGTAAAAACTATAAAGGCAAAAAAGGTGAGCCAATTAAATCGGAATCGCTTCGCAATATAATCACGGCAGTAAAAGTCTTTGTTAAACGCATGTACTTTAGTGAAATACTCGACCACGACCCATTAGGTAGATTGGAATTACCCAAGAAGCCTCGCAGAGTGCCTAAAAATATTTTATCACCTGATGAAATTGAAAAGGTCTTTGAGCAGCCCTTGCTTTATGGCGATACAGGATTAAGAGACAGAGCCATATTAGAGATGTTCTATTCCTGTGCCTTAAGGCGACTTGAGCTAATACAGCTTGAAATTCACCACATTGATTTTGACAAACAGGAAGTGAGGGTTGAACAAGGTAAAGGCAATATCGACAGGATAGTGCCGATATCCGAGCGAGCGTTAGAATGTTTAACGTTTTATCTTGATAACATTCGTCCTAAATTGGCAACATTAGCTTCAGGCTCAACTTTGTTTTTGAACAACAGTGGCAGAGCCTTTCAAAAGTGTCGTATGTCAGAGTTAGTGACTAAATACATTCTGCTTTCAGGTGTTGCGACAGGTGGTAGTTGTGGCACATTACGCCATAGCGCAGCAACACACATGTTAGAAGAGGGTGCTGACCTTCGTTACATACAAGAATTCCTAGGCCATGCGGATATATCGACCACCCAAATATATACCCACGTTAGTAAGAAAAAACTGCATAAGGTTTATAAGTCATCCCATCCATCTGCGATGACTTCATTATCTATTGCTATGCGTAAGTTCTTCCAGGCAGCGTCAAAGCGTAAGGAGGCATGATGAAAGAGTTTAAAAATATCACCGTAAAAGAAATATCACTACTAATCTGTGATGGTTGTAGTGAGAAAGCAGCGCCAAGTGATTATACCTTTCATGAATTTATCAGTGTTAGCCATAGCTGCGGTTATGGCTCCATTCATGGTGATGGTAAACAATTTTCTATCGACTTATGCCAGCAATGCTTTGCTGATATGTGTGATGATAGTTTGACGATCACTGAGCTTACTTATGAAGATGGTGAGGAGCTTGATGACAATACTATGTCACGACTTGCTGCGCAAAACATTTTATTAGCGAAGAAAATCACCAACAAGGAAGAGGAAGCTATTGTATTAAAACGCGTTAACATGCTGTGGGATGCTCAACACATTAGCGCTGAACCCAATGAGCTTTATCAACTTATGGACTTGGTTTTCACTTATCAAGGCAGAAGATGATCGACATACTACAGACTGAGTTCTTACTTATAAGAACATTACTACTAGTGTTGAATGTTACTTAGTAGTACTATTGATTGTGCTCAGTAGTAGTTCAATAAAGCTCGTAGTAGGTTGACTTCGTGTGTTAGTTATACTACTATTTAGTTGCAGTTTGTGGCGGTAGGAGCACCCCACGTAAAAAACTGAAGTCTCCAAACAGAATGCTGTGGCGGTAGAAGCACCCCACGTTAATAACTGAAGTCTTCAAACAGAATTAACTGCCCAAAAGCCCCTTTACGGGGCTTTTTTGGTTTTTATGCGGAATGGAATAAATGCAATTAAAAAAATTAGATCAGCAGTTTTATGCTGACAATGCGAATTTGGTTCAAGCTCTAGACAATATAGATGGGAACTGGATTCAAGGAAAAGTCAGAGGGTATGGAGTAGTAATACTGAATATTCATGGATTAACTTTTGCCATCCCTTTGCGGTCAAATATCAAGCATAAAGCTGCCTATATTACTGTAAGAAGCAATCAACAAGGTATTAAAGGAAAAGGACTCGACTTTTCAAAAGCATTGCTGATTAGTAATAATGGCCATATCTCAAATGAACATTTCAAAATAAATAAAAGTGAGCATAACCGCCTTAAAGGGAAGGAGCACTTTATAACATCTAAATTTGAAAAATATGTTCAACGCTACGTTGAGGCAATAAAGAAAAATGATACTAATGTCTTGGGTAGCTTAGAGTATCGTTATACAACACTACAGAATTACCATTCAGAGTTTAAAATTTAGCTTTTCATCCTGCCTTTATTATATTAATTTAAATACCTAACCAACTGATTTAATTATCAGTTGTCGCTCTTGCTATAATCCAACTACCGACTAATTCATATGAACGGTCGGATCTACGATCCAACCTTGGGTAGATTCCTACAGGCTGATCCGATAATTCAGGCTCCAAGTAATAGCCAAAGTTATAATCGCTATGCTTATGTGTTTAATAACCCTTTAAGTTATACAGACCCTAGTGGTTATAGCGCATGGACGAAGTTCAGAGATAAAGTCCTTAAACCAGTCGTGGCGATAGCTATTACTATTTATACAGGGGGAGCTGCTTTAGCGGCAGGAGGCTGGACTGGTCTAGGTATAGCAATGGCTGGAGGGGCGGCTTCTGGCTATGTAATGACTGGTTCTCTCAAAGGCGCATTGACTGGGGCGTTTAGTGCTGCGGCATTTTATGGAATTGGTTCCTATTTCCAAGGAGCAATGGAAGCCAATAAGTTAAGAGAAGGCTTGGAAGTATTAGAAAATGGTTTAACTACAGCACAATTTGCTGGGAAAATTGCTACTCATGCTATTGCTGGTGGCGTTATGTCAGACCTAAATGGTGGCAAGTTTGGGCATGGGTTCTTTGCTGCTGGTGTGACTCAAGCAGCAGGCTTGAAAATTGATGGTATCGATTCGGCTTCTAAGTTTAGTCCTGCCAGAATTGTTACAGCAGCAGTATTAGGCGGAACAGTATCTAAGATTTCTGGTGGTAAGTTTGCTAATGGTGCTTTTACCGCAGCATTTTCTAGGGCCTTTAATGATGAATTACATTTTAACGGTAAAAAGCTTAGTTGGATCGATGATGACGGGAAGGTAATAAAGGAATGGCCTGCTGTTTCAGGTGCTCCTGGTACAACGCCTGATGATCAAACCATAAAAAATAAAGGGCCTATACCTGAAGGTGGGTATAGTGTAGATCCTGATAAATCCAACTATGATAAATGGTATAAAATGGGCTGGGGAAATAACGACTCTTGGGGCGATGTTCGTACTATTATCGAACCAAACGCTGGCACAAACACTTTCGGTAGAGATCAGATGTATATGCACGGGGGAGCATATCCAGGTTCAATTGGTTGCATTGATTTAACAATTTATAACAATGCGTTCCATAATATGCTTCAAAGCTACGGGCAACCTATTAACTTAACTGTAGATTATTAAAGGCTTAATCTAATGAAAAAATTTGTCTTGATAAGTTTAGTGTTAGCACTATTAGCTTCAATTATATTTACTGATCCTATAGCCAGTGAGAAATTTAAAAGTCAGTATTATGTGCTCAAAGCAGATAGGTTTGGTGATTATAAATCTCTAGTGAAATACTTGCAGGCGTATGACGGTGAAGCTCAAAGTAAAGTGAAATACCTTCATGTTGGTAAGTGGGCTAAAAATAACACAACTTCTTTTTCAAACACGTTAAAAATGTTGAATAAAGAGCAGTGTGAAAACGTTTTAGAAGCTATAAATATCCAATTGCAGGATATTGGAGAAAACGTTCTGTCTGGCTGTAAATATTGAGATTTAAATAAATAAAATGGGAAGCTCTATACTTTGATTTCAATAGCCCCACGGCAGTTGAACGAAGGTTTGGCTTCAAGCCGAATGGAAATAGCCCCTGTGATATTAAGGGGCTTTTAGTCGCTTACTATCAAAGTTGTTTCTATTTGATAAAAGTAAATTTTGTATAGCATTATTAGTGTGTTAATTTGACTAGTTGAAACTATTTAGTAAGTAGAACGGCTTAGTCTTTAACTTAAATTAAATGGCCTAAAATTAAGGTCATAAATGATAAAAATACATAGGAAGTATAATGAGTAGTCCTCGCGCATTAGCCATATCTCAAAGCATGAGAGATTCAATCACGATCCATAAATTCATCTATCACATATTGATAACCGCTGAAGAAGAGGTCGATTACTTGTCGGCGGTAACATTAACGGCGGAGCAAAAAACATTTTTCCAAGATATGATCGTCGAGTCTTCCAGAGGCACAAAATATAAATTTGCGGATGCTGATAACTCGCCATTGAATGCGCAATGCCAGAGTCTGGTCGATAACTTAAATGACAATGATTTGTTTGTAGAAACGAGTCGGTCAATTGCGCATAATTTTAAAGCACAACATGATAGAAGAATGGCAGATGGTATAGTTGTTGTCACAACTTTTAGCATGGAAGTTAACATGCAACCTCGCAATTTTGTTGCCATACTCAAACTAGACTATAAACCTGTATTGAGACAAATTCGCGATGAAGTTGATCCTACACAGGTGACGTTCCAGGAAATTACCGACTCTCTACTCGAAGAGAAAGCTGCGATCCAGAAACGAGCACTTATTGATGTGAGTGAGTCGTTCAACTGGGATGTTATTGCTGTTGAACGAGGAAAAGCAACGGCTAAGCAAGATACTGACACTGCAATTGGCGATCACTATAAGAACTTTCTTAGTGTTACATTGCTTGAAGATAATAGTGCTATTACAAGAAAAGCTATTGCCCATAGTAAAAGATGGGCGACCCAACATGCAGAACTTGATCCATCTGATGCTAAAGCCCGTGTGATCAAGTATATTGATGCTCATAATGATCAAAACATCAATATGGATGATATTCGTGAATTATTATGCGAACATAATGATGCAGATACTAAGGAAAGGTTAACCGCAAGCTTTAATGACTATATGGATAGCGTTGAATTAAGTGGGGTACAGTTTACTTCTAAGGCCAATAGCATTCCCAGCAGTGACAAGAGAACCAAAGTAAAAACTAATAAGAATGTTATTCTAGAATGGCAAGGCGAGATGCAAGACGCGGGAATAGAAAGGAAAAATGTTAATGGACAAACCGTTTATACCATCGTTGCAGACAACGTAAATGATATCAGTTAGTGATGTTTGCCAACAGCTAATAGCTCTTGCGGATCAGGCAGAGTCTGATAACGAGAACATAACTAACTTTTATGTTAAAGGGGATTTTTCTGCTGATATCGAAAGTACACTAAAGCTGCTTGCAGGACTTATTGATAGCGATGAGCGGCGCAATTGTTTCATCCTTAATATTGATGATGCACGAGTTGGGTTATCAGAGCTGACGGAATATCTGGAGCATCGAGATTGTGTTGAGTTTGAGCTGACTTTAAATAAGAAAAACTTCATTCAGGGGCTTTACTCAGGTGCTGGTGATATTGATGAAATCTTATATACGTCAGTTGTCGCCTTTCAATCGGAAAACAATGGTTTAGGTCTAGAAAATTCACTTCATCAAGGAGCCGTAAATAGCTCGAATAATACTCGTATTCATGTCTTTGGCTTAGAGCATGCTTTTGGTGGCCCAAAATTATCCGTAGTACCATTAGAAAGCAACATAACTAATGATGATTGGTTGTCGGGAAGTCATCTACCTTCTTCTGACGTAATTTTGAAGCACGTTCATGTTGTTAGCAGCGAATCAATAATTATTAACCCTGCTCAGTTTGAATTAACCTGGGGAAGCATAGGTTGCGATGAAGCTGCGCCATTTAGGAGCGCTTTCGCAAAGCAACTCTTAGTTGCTTTGTGTACAAACTACTATTCAGATGAAAAGGTTGAGCTTAAAGGCGTTAAGCACATAACAGCTAATATTCTGTCTGATGAAGTAAGTATTGAACCAAGTATGATTGATGCTCTAGCTGAGTGTATTAAGTGGTGTTATAGAAAAGAAGATCCTGATGTCCCATTGCAGTTGATTATAGATAGGCTTTCTCTAGAGTGTGTTTCTGAGTGCTTAATGGAGCTTAAGCCTAAAGCACTGGCATACGCTTTAGAGCAGGCAAAAAGTAATTATCGTTTTGTTATCGCTAAAAGAAGTGATGATTACCGTAAAGAATTAAAGGATATATATTCCGACATTCAAACCGTTACGGATAAATTTGCTGACAAAACACTTTCACTTGCATCCGAGTTACTTAAATCACTATTGACCATAGGTTTTATTTTTACAGTAGGGACAGTATCTAAAGCCGTTGTTAACAATCAGTTACTGCATTCGTCTGAAGGTCAGATCCTCTTTAAAGTAGTAGGCGTATTTCTGATCTTTAGTTTTGTAATCAGATGGTTGAATGCAAGTGCTGATCTTAAGATTTCTGAAAAGGCTTTGAAAAGCTGGTCGGGAAAATTACATAGTCATATTTCACGCGAAGATGTTACAGCGCTTATAAAATCACAGACAAGATGGTCAAAAGTATTCTATCGATTCTCTCTAGCCATTGTGACGGCAATCCAAATGAGCATCGCGTATGCCGCAATATACTCAAATAGCACATTGTTGATATTAGGACTTTGATGACTATTGAACTTCCAATATCTACTGTGCAGTAACGTATCTCAAAGCTCAACCATTATCTAAACTTCTCACCTGCACATGGCAATGCTACCGAAGATAGAACCTCTAAGAATAGGGAAACAATAGTTTGCTGTCACAAACTGGCGGCAGCAGTGTTAAAAATTATCCGTATAGGTTCCGGCGGATCAGAAAATGCACAGATAAGGTAATCACTTCAAGTATTCCCTCCTGTAGTTTACATGTGGTAGCTTCAACCCGCTACCTCAATATCTCACTACAAAATATGCTGTGCTCCAAACCGTCACCTATGGTGTTCCAGAAAAAATTGGCCTTAGTGGTTTAGCCTGTCGGAAAGCTGGTTCAGGATCACCATAATTTACAAGTATATATTCCGTTAAAACGAACCATTTAGATCAAATTTACAAGACCACTATTCCGATCTGGTTGGAACACTATTAAGGCTAAAATGGAGCAGTCCATCTTTTAAAATAATCGTAATCTAAATCATGAATCTTTTCGATGCGTTTTTTATTCTGTTTAAAAAGTTCAATACTGACCGCTATTAAAGGAATTCCTTCAAATTTGGCGTTTCGTTTCAAATCGTTAATTTCATTTAATAGCATTCCTAGGTAGCGATAACTAACATATGAAAAAAAGCTCATTTGTCTATGGAGGTTATGTATGCCTACGTTCATTGACGTTACTCTCATAACCTTTCTATATGTGTTTATAACGGCATGGGCTTCTTTTTCCGTTAGCGTATGACCAAAATTTAACGGGAAATTTGAGATTGTCTGCTCGCTATTAGGAAGTGAGAAAGGCTGAACTACGTCCTCACTTTGACTAAAGTATCTGCTTATTAATTGATATAGCCGCCCATCGTATTTGCATCGATAACGAAGTGAAAACAGCCGAAGAAATAACTTGAATGTCTCTACAGACTCTGGGTTATCCCCCATAGTAGGATAGTTGTTTTTGTCCCTGAGCAAATAGATAAGCTTAGCGGTCAGTGCATCCAAGGTATTCTCAAAAGCAATTTCCTTTCTAAGTTCTTTCAAATACGGCTTACCATTTTTCTCGCCCAATATTCTGTTTGAAATACTCAGAGGCAAGTTCCTTGCAATTTCGAGTAGTTCCGAATTGCTATGCTTTTCTTTATTTAGAAGCATCCAGAGCGGATGAAACAGCATTTGGCTACAGCCTAATAATTTAGGTATTGATTCTATCTTTTTTACTTTGACGTCATTACGCAAGCGCTTGCCATTAAATTTCTTATTCCAGTATTTTGATATTTGCTCATTAGAGCCGTCCAGAAGAGTTGAACCTAATTGAGCTAATTCTATAGGCAATTGATACAGCGACCTGCAACCGAGCCTCGACTTTATTTCTAAAACCCAAAAATTGGTTGCAATTTCGGCGACGTCATCATTTAACTTCTTATAGTTTTGAAAAGAATACACAAGCACATTCCTTAGCAAATTGTTATTAACCTCTCCCACTATTTTTATGGGGAGAGGCATAGCTTCATTACAACAAGTTGAAACCAATAAGTTTTTGTCCTCTTAAAACGGGAGAATTGGTGTATTTAGATGAGTTCAAGCGCCATACAAATTCCCCGATTTTGAGTATAGCCTTAATTTGTCGCAGCTAGTAATGAACAGAGGAGAACTGAATGAGCGACGAAGAGGTAGCAATACTTGCACAGCAATTAGAAGCGGACTTATTGAAGTTATACGGTTCGCCATTGATAAGCAGTGCTGATTTACAAAGAGCAATGGGCTACCGAACAACTGATGCACTTAGACAGTCGATACTGCGGAAAACTATACCAGTGAAGGTATTCACTATCGCGAATCGCAGAGGCCAATTTGCATTAGTTAAAGATGTAGCTAAATGGTTAGCAGAGCAAGCACGAGGAAATTAGGAGAGAGAAAATGGTTATAACTCAAGAGCAGTTGGTGCAGATGATTCGAAAATGTTTTGAAGAAAACTTTTACATCTGTCCATACAGCAAAGCGATCTTGCTAAATAATAGGTTGCCAGATCCGAAACACAAATCAAAAGTAGAGGAGAGGTTAAAAGGAATAATTAACGTTAGTAAATAAATACTTAAACACAGGCGTAGAAAAGACAAAGGCCCATGAGGTAGGACTCACAGGCTCTTTAATTTGCTATCGAAATTGGTGTTCCGATACGTAAATTCTTGTCGAATAGTGCCATTTTGTCAAGGTATCAATTCTATGTTGATATCTTAGGGCACAGCTACGCCTTCATTTAACGAAATAATGAAGGTTAAATACAATGACAACACCTACAAAAGACGTTCGCGAAATTATTCGTATCAAGACAATATTTCCTAAAATGTCAAACCGCAAAGTAGCCAAGTTAGTTGATCGTTCTCATCAAACGGTTGGTCGAGTGGTGGAAAAAGCAGGAAGGCTTGGGCTTAATCATGCCGTTGCTATGCAGTTTAAAGACAAAGAGCTAGAAGAAGCGTTGTACCCTAAAGTTTATGGTCTGGAAACCAATCGTCGTGAGCCGGATTATGATGAGCATTTTAAGCAGTCGCTGAAAAACAATGGCAAATCCAAAACCGTTTTGTATTTGGAATACCGTGCAGAAAACCCCGAAACGGCACTCAGTAAAAGCCAATATTTTTCCAAGGTGCGCAAGTATCTTAAAAAGTGCCGTTTGGCGATGCGCCAGCAACACTTGGCTGGAGAAGTCGTTTATATCGATTACGCAGGCACTAAGGTCAGCTTTGAAAAAGATGGCAAAAAAGTATGGCTTAAAATCTTTATAGGTGTACTTGGTGCGTCTAAAAAAATCTTTGCCTTTGCCACACCAGGTGAGCGTACTATTGATTGGATTAACGGCATCAACAATATGTTTACGTATTTAGGTGGTGTTACGCAAGTTATATCCATTGATAATGCCAGAGCGCTCGTTTCAAAGGCGGGTGTCATTCCAATCCTGACTAAAAACATTGCTCTTTTAGGAGAGCATTACGGCAGCATTATAGATGGGTGTCGAGTTGGCAAGCCCCAAGATAAGTCGTTGGCAGAGTTGGGGGTTAAGTTTGTCACGCAGCGTGTCCTTCGTCCTATGAATCAGGACTTAACTTTCTTTTCCATTGATGAAGTCAACATCCATTTAGCCGCAGAAGTCGAAGTGCTTAATAACTTGCCATTGCAAAAACTAAAAATTTCTCGCAATGAACTATTTGACGAGACTGACAAGTTGGCATTGAGACCTAATCCAAGTCGTCCCTTTACTGTCGTTGATGATTTCAGGGTAATTAAAGTGCCAGCCGACTACCACATTGAGTATGACAGCCACTATTACTCGGTGCCGTATACATTGGCACATGAGTATGTCGAAGTCATTGTAACCAATACTCATATTAAAGTTGTTTATCAGCATCAGGTAGCAGTCGAGCATGAGTTGAGTAATGAAGTTGGGGGTTCTACTACCGTGTATTCTCATTTGTCGCCTAACCACGCTGCTGAGGCATCAAAGACCAAAGATGAGTACATGAAGTGGGCGGAAGCCATCGGAGTCAGTACCGAAGCTTATGTTGACCAGCAGTACGGTGAAGTAAATAACCATAAGTCGCGTGCTATCGGTAAGCGTATTCAAAACTTAATGAATATCTGTAAAGGCAAAGATCACCGTCAAATTGAGAATGCCTGTGACTATGCGATACAGAACGAAGTTGCCCCAGCTGAAATGAGCATGGTGTTCAAAATGCTCGAATATCTAGCGACTAAAACGCCAGCCTTAGTAAACCCCACTACACATCAAAATATTCGCGGCAAAGACGCTTTTGGAGATCATCATGCTCATTAAAGAACGCGTAGAAACCAAATTAAAAGAGTTAAAGTTCACAGGTATACAACAGGCTTTGGCAAATCAGTTGTCTTCTAAAGAGTTTCAAGAAATGTCGTTTCTAGAACGTCTTGATGATTTACTTGATATTCAGATCCTGACCAATCGAAACCGACGCATTGCTACTTTGCAAAGGCAGGCAAATTTGCGCTGGCCTAGTGCTCGTTTAAGTGACCTTGATTATTCACTGCAAAAAGGGTTGAAGAAACAGGTGATTAAGAATTTAGCTGAATTACACTGGTTAGAAGATGGCCGTCATTTGCTACTGACAGGGGCGACTGGCACAGGTAAGACCCATACTGCTTGTGCGTTTGCGAATGAAGCAATACTTCGTGGTATACCTGTTAAGTTTTACAAGTTCCAACACCTATTGGCGGAATTGATTGCCGCCGATCAGGAAGGTCAGCTTGCAAAGTTACGAAAACGGTTGAGTCGTTTTAAAGTGCTTATTATCGATGACTGGGGCATTTCTATGCTCGATGCTGCGCAGCGCCATATGCTGTTTGATTTGGTTGAGTCACGCGATAAATCTTCTTCTATGATTGTTACTTCTCAGTATCCAGTCACTGATTGGTACGATGCATTTGGTGATGCAACTATTGCTGACTCTGTGCTAGATCGTATTGTTCACGCGGCATACAGATTAAACCTAACTGGCGTATCCATGCGCGAAGTTAACGGTATCACAGGAGGTAACCATGAAAATTAAAATGGCACCTCTTCTTAACGCCGATTCACTATTAGATGTCAGTGGGTTTAGTGAGTTTGACATTCAAGTGCGTGAGCAGTTTTTCCCGCTTACGCAGGGGCTTTACCATCAGAGCCTGTTAGTTGAGGAAATACCACAGCATTATTTGCGACAGCATTACGGGGTTGGTATGGATGATATTATGAGCTATCAACTTGGCTACTGTAATCGCCAGCTTGGTAAGCAGTTGCCTCATCATCGCTCGCATGATGGTGTAAAGCTTCGCGGTGCATTGTCGCATTTGAAAATTTTACGCTCAAGTGGGCACGAAAGTTTCAGCGGTTGCATTACCGTCCCTGTTCATTACGAAGGTGAGATTGTCGCCTATTACGGTGAGCGGATAGACCGTGCTCGTCGAGGCTCATCAGCTAGCTATTGGCATCCGATAGAGAAACCAGCGATTTTTAATATCGACAATATAGAAAAAACGTCATGCGTTTTCATGTGCCAAAGTCCGCTAGTCGCGATTCAGATGATGGAAGCTTTTAATGGCAATGTCATTGCTACAGACTCATCTTTTAATCTATGCGATGAAGATGCTCAGTGCCTGTCAGTTAAAGGCGTTCAAACCGTAATGGCAGTTAAACATAGTGATGTCGATAAACTCATTCTGATGAAACTGGCAAAACGTTTAGCTCGCTTTGGTATTCAGTATAATTCGATATTACATATACACGGAGGTGCTTATGGTCGAGCATGAACGAGATGATAGTAACTTCATCTTTTTCATGAGTGCGTATGAAAAACACTGCCTGGCCGAAGGCCAGTCAGTGCGCACTGTGAAAACGAAACGCTGTAATGTTGGTATGTTTGTTAAGTGGTGCTTTGCAAACAATATTATAAACGTAGGTGAAGTGACCAAAAATATCGTCGAACAGTACAAAGCTGACTTGGCTGAAATGATCAATCCCAGAACTAATGAGCTGCTTCGGAAAAACACCAAGCGTCGTCGAATTACTGATGTGAAAACGTTTTTCAAAGAGCTAACCTACCTTGAGCACTTTGAGGTGAATCCGTTAGAAAACCTGCGCTTACCTAAAGTACAAAAGACGGTGCCAACAGCTTTTTTAACGTTTGAAGATATTGAGTATATTTTAGAACAAACAGTGCCTTATGGTTTTGTTGGTGAACGTGATCGCGCCATATTGGAAACGTTTTACAGCACTGGTGCTCGTCGTATGGAAGTAGCTAACCTTAAAATGACTGATGTTGATTTCAAAAAGAAACAGATCTTCGTGACAGGGAAAGGGGATAAGGAGCGGTACATCCCTATAGCGGATAGAGCCTGTGATTGGATTAAACATTACATCACCAATGTTCGTCCGCACTTGGTCAGTTTGAAGTCGGGTTTAACCTTGTTTCTTGATAATCAAGGATTGAAATTCCGTGAAACGCAGATGAGTGATTTGGCTAAGAAGTACATCCTAAAGGCAGGATTTGATGTTAATGCTGCATGTAATGTATTTCGTCACAGTGCAGCGACACATATGCTGGAGAATGGTGCTGATATTCGTGAAATTCAGCAATACCTTGGGCACGCTGATTTATCAACCACACAGGTGTATACCCACGTTACTAACGTGCAACTGAAGAAGACCTATCAGAAATCTCACCCTGCGGCTAAAAACTCGAAGAAGGCTATTTCCTCGGAACTTCGCCGCTACAATAAAGGAGGCAAAAAGCATGGATAAATTATCTGATCTTCAACGTGTTTTTAATGAACCAGGTACGCCAATAGATTTTGGCTGTGACGAGACTGACTACGATGAAATGATGACACGTTGTCAGCAGATAGATGGTAACAAATCAGTATGCGTGGTAACCAATTGGACTTGGTGGGATATTGTTACTGGCAAAGTTAAGGGTGCTGAGCCTATCTGCATTGTGAAAGCTGATAAAATTCTTTATGACGAATTAAAGCGTTTTCCAATAGGCGGTTGGGTAAGGACATCTCAACTTATTGCTACATATCATAGCTGTATTTTTGAGACTAAAAATACGTTCTACATTTTGGTGGGTAGTGGCACACGAAAGGAGGTATCTGCGGACGATGCGATTGCATTTTTCTGATATGCTGTGTTAGTTGCCAATCAACTCATTGCAAAAGCCACAGAACGTGGCTTTTGTGTTTTTATTTGCTGTAAACTATCAATTATTTGTGTTAATTTTGAACAAGTTGAGTGATTGGATAAATAAGGATGTTTTATGTTTGAAGATGCGATTAAAGCCCTGGAAAGTTTGAACTCTGTGCCAATTCCAATTGAGGAAGATGAAAAAGGATATATAGACAAACAGTGCCCCTCAGAAAGTTGTGAGTTTATCTTTAAACTACACAAAGATCACTTAGAAACCGTTGAAAGTAATGATAATGTATTCTGCCCGTTTTGCCGTCATGAGGCTCCATCTGACAGTTGGTACACCATCGAGCAAATTGAAAAAGGCAAAGAGGAAGCCTTCAAAGTTGCTAAGAATACCTTTCACAATGCCTTAAAGTCAGGCGCGGATAAATTTAACAGACGGCAAAAACGAAATGGTTTCATCTCAATGTCGATGTCTGTCCAAGGTGGCATTCGCCACACTCAACCTATCCCAATAGAAGCAGCTGAAGAAATGCAATTAGAGATTGATTGCGAGAGTTGTTCAGCAAAATTTGCCGTTATCGGTAGTGCTTACTTTTGTCCTGCTTGTGGACATAACTCAGCAATACAAACGTTTTCTGATTCTCTCAGAAAAATAAAGGCCAAAAAGGATAATCTTGAAGTGGTGCGTTCAGCAATTAAAGAATCAGCAGGGAAAGATGAAGCTGAGTTAACGTGTAGATCAATTCTGGAAACCTGCATCAATGATGGCGTAATGGCTTTCCAGCGGTATTGTGAAGGCATATATGCCCAGTACGGTGAACCCCCCTTTAACGCCTTTCAGAGATTGCATCAAGTAGATGAATTATGGTTAAAAGCTACAGAAAAAGGGTTAAATGATTGGTTGGATGATGAAGAATTAAAGGTTTTGAACGTCCTATATAATAAACGTCATATTCTTTCACACAACGAAGGACTGGTTGACGATAAATATTTGAGTAAATCAGGAGATGAGACTTATAAAGAAGGACAGCGCATAGTTGTGTCGCAAGAGAATATAGATGTATTTGTTAGTTTATTAGAAAAAATGAAGTCGGGCATTGAGTCCGCAGTAGAAGCTAAATCTAAGGAGTAGTCTAGTAACTGCAACGTATTGTTAAATGAGTGGTTTTTAGCTGTTGTTGGATCGTAATTTGTCTGCGCACATATGAACGGTAGGATCTATGATCCAACGTTGGGGAGGTTTTTGCAGGCTGATCCGCATATTCAGGCTCCTAGTAATAGTCAAAACTATAACCGTTATAGCTACGTGTTGAATAACCCGATGAGCTATACAGATCCAACTGGCTATTTCTTTAAGTCGCTCAAGAAGTTTGTTAAGAAATATTGGAAGCCGATATTAGCGGCAGTAGCTGCTGTGGTGACTTATGGAGCTGCTAGCAGTTGGCTGATGGCTCAAGGCTTTGCGACAATGGGAACTGTAGGCACAGGATTAGCTGCCAGTTGCGTTAACACATTAAGTTTTGCAGGAAGTATGCTGGCTGGAGGTGCAGCAGGTTTTGTTGGAGGAGCTGTTGCAACAGGGTCTTTAAAAGGAGCTGTTAATGGAGCTTTAACTGGTGCTGTATTTGGTGGCGTAGGATTTGGACAACATGGGATGGGATGGAACAGCGGAACTCAAGTTACAGCCCACGCTTTAGCCGGTGGCATCTTAAGTGATTTACAAGGTGGAAATTTTGGTCATGGTTTCTTTAGGGCTGGAATAATGAAAGGTGCTGGAGTGGTTAATGGATCAGGAGCTAGTTCATCAACTGCTCAAATTGCAGGTCGTGCTACTATTCAAGCAATGGTCGGTGGAACATTATCTAGAATCACAGGTGGTAAGTTTGCCAATGGTGCTGTGACGGCTGCGATTCAATATGTTGTGAATGCAGAATCAAGCAATATACGCAAAGGTTGGAATTCACTTAAAGCTAATGCTGGTAAACTTTGGGGAGACTTCAAAAGTTACTGGAGTGATACAGCTGACACTGAGGTAAATATGGCAGCTACAGCTGTAAAAAATTCAGCGTTAAAAGGTTTGCCTGAAGATCAAGGTTTAAAGGTAGGCGGCTGTGCCGGAGCTTATTTTGGAGGCTGTGGTCAACTAGTTATTACAAATGAAGGTATTATATGGTCTAGGGGTGCTGGTAGGGTATTTGGTCTTTCTGGTGGTGCAAGTTATGTATTTAAAAACGCATTAGCAACCGATGGAGCTGTATCTTGGGAAACTTCTGTTACCATACCATTTATGGAGGGAGGTGTTGAGCTAAACATGTTGCAAGGTGCTACTCCTCAATTTGGTTATGAAGCAGGTTTAGTTGGTGGCTTTTCAGTCAACCATACACTCATGAAACATACTTATTATCGGGGAAATTAGTTAGATGGATAAATTTCTAATTGTTGGCTTTATAATGCATTTGCTAGCTTTAATTTATTATGAGCTTATTTTGAGAAAAGAAACTAAGAAAAAGCACATTGATATTAAAGATTTCTCCTATTTTCAATTTGGATTTGTCATTAGACCTTTAATTAATGTGCTAATGCTAAGAGTGATTGTTCATACAGTAGCAATGAAGAAGGCGGTTAGTATTTTTGCTTTTACTCATTATCTAATAATAATTAGTCTTATTATTTATCAACTTAGAGTGATGAATGTTATTTAATTCTGTCAAGTTGACTGAGTTATGAATAATTAAAAGGAAACCCAGTAAATTTTATTTCAAGCAGCCTCTGTGGGGGGGGTAGTTGAAACAAGAAAATGATAGATTAATAAAATAACAACACACAAAAAAGGAGAATAACATGGCCGTTAAACACACACCGACAGGAGTGGTACACCAAGGAAATAAAGGTGGCACCACAGGCTGTGGCGTTGATACTAAAAAGCACGCTACTCATTGGGTAGATTCACATCAAAAAATTACTTGCGACAAAAATGGCTGCAAGAATTAAAGGAGTTTCCTAACCCTCAATAAACCGATTGAGGGTTAAATAAATAACAATGCAAAAATAGCCTTTTGTTACTAGGCATGGCTTTTTGCGCACAAAATTCGAGTTTTTTAGTGATTTTTTTGCGAAAAAGAACGAATAGTTTTAATCAAAACAACAAACAAAAAAGGGTAAACATGAAAAAATTAGCAGTATTATCTCTCCTTGGCGCTTTGTCTTTCAATGCATCAGCAGATTGGCAAGCGGGTTTTGGTTACTTGAATATGTCAGAGGATGACATTTCTCTTAGCGGCATTGTAGGAGAAGTAGGTCACAACTTTGAAATAGATGAAACATTTCATCTTATCCCAAGTTTAAGGATAGGTACGGGTTTATCAGACGACTCAATAAGTGTGAACGGTTGGTATAATTTGAAAGTCGAATTAGATAGTTTTCTTTCTCTTGATTTAAAGACTAAATACGACTTCACACCTGAGTTTTATGGTTATGTAACTCCTTCTTACGCCAATGCTAAGGTTACTGCCTCATTTGAAGATGTTAGTGAAAGTGAAAATGATTGGGAATTTGGTATTGGTGCTGGTTTTGGCTATGAGTTTGCTCCATCGAAAGCAATAGAGGTGTCTTACCAAACATTTGACGGCACTGATGTTATCTCGGCATCATTTATTGCCAAATTTTAGTTGACCGAAGGTTTGGCTTCTTTGGGAGCAAAGATAGCCCCAGACAAACATGGGATTTTTTGTTCTTTGATATCAACGCCTTGCTTTATTAATGATAGTATGTTTTTGCTGAAATAAAAATAATATAGTGCTATGAAATGGATGGCGTTTCGGAAAATTAGTGAAATAGGAAGTTTTAATGGATCAGGATTTTATTTTTTATGAACAAAAAGAAGATTGCCGAAATTTAATTCTATTTGTTCATGGCTTCATAGGTGATGTGGAGTCAACTTGGAAAAACAAAAATGGCAATTCTTTTCCTGAACTTTTACTTCAAAATAGCCATGTAAAAGATAATTTTGATGTGGCTTCATACAGTTATTTTTCTACCTTGCTGGGCCTATTTGCTGTTAAATCTACTTATCGAAAAGTCACTAACTATATTTTTGGTAAAACTAAAGCTAATGAAAAAAACTTAGATATAGAAGAGCTGGCAAGTAATTTACGTAACCAAATTCGATTTACTTTAGGTCAATACGACAACATCTATGTTATAGCCCATAGTATGGGAGGCTTGGTTACAAAGAGCCTTATTGTTGGTGATTTAATTAAAGATGGAATGACTAAAGTAAAACTATTCTTATCGTTAGCTGTTCCCCATCAAGGAGCAGAATTATCAGTAGTTGGTGGTTTGATTAGTAGTAATTTACAAATTAAAAACCTAAACCCTGTAGAAGAGTTTATTAATACGTTAAACCAGCGATGGATTAATTTAGAAAAACCGACCACTAAATATTATTATGGTAGCTATGATAATGTAGTCACAAAACATAGTGCTGTTGCTCTTGATAAATATAAGAAAGATATTGTCAGCGTAAAAGAAGATCACAACACAATATCAAAGCCAAGTGATAACACATCCATTCTTATAAGCAGCACTTTGCAGTTTTTAACTGATGCTCATAAAAACACCGTTTTACATGACACAGGTTTTCAAAGTTTACCTGAAGAAGAACAATTAAATGATGAGCTTTTCGTCATAAAGCTTTTTGTAGCTGACATTTCAGAAGAAAGTCAGGTTAGAGCAAAAGAGCTATTTTTTAACGCAGAATATGTTAGAAAATTATTTAACTCTAGACACGATATTAAACAAATTCAGGAGCTATTTGATAGTATTCGGCAGCTCTATAAAGATAGTTATGATTGGTATTTGACCAAAGACTCTATTACGTCTCAAGAACTACTAGCTGACGTTCACAAAAAGATAACGGATAAAAATTCGTGCTTGTTAAAAAGTTTGATCCCTACTTTAAAGTTTTATCATAAGCAAGGTATGCTTCATCAATTAGCAAATGATAAAAGTATGGATATTTGGTGGTCTCAAGATAGAGATTTAACAGCGAAGGATTAAATATAATGTCGTTGCCATATATCGAGCCTGATTATGATATCCACCTTAATTTAGCTATTGTGCTGGTTATTATTCACTTACTAAGCGTTACTAATCGCGGAACGTTAAAAATAAATAACGAAAGGTTACATATTTTCCTTTATTTATTGAAAAATCCCGTCAAATTAAATGGTGTATTAAATGCGTTAGGTAAAGGTTCTATTTTACTTAATGAACAAAGTACGTTTTCGGTATCCTCTATTTCTTCTAACGTAGACTCACTATTTGATAGAGCAGCACTTAAATCATTAATTAGTATTTTAATAACCAAGAAACTAATCCAAGTAGTTTATAAAAATAAGGATGGATTTTTTTATAAAATAACGGAACAAGGTGCTACCGCTGTAGACAATCTTAGTGGTGAATACGTCTATGAAAATAAGCTGCTTTGTGAAAAGCTCAAAGGGGTTCTATCGTTCTCCGAGTCCCAGCTAAACCAAGCACTAAATCAAGTAATCAGAAAGGAGTCGATGTAAATGGCTAGTAGTATATTAATTAACCATTTGATTGTTGTTGGTAGAAATAAGAATTATAAAGTTGATTTTAACCCCGGAGTTAACATTATTTATGGTGATTCAGCGACAGGTAAATCTAGCATACTTAATTTAATAGATTATTTACTTGGAGCTAAAAGCTTTTCTTTATACCCAGAGATAGAAGCCGTTGCTCGTTATGCTGTACTTGATGTTACTTTAAATGAAGATAGGTACACGATAAAAAGGGATATTTTTAATCCCACTAAACCTATAGAAGTTTTTCCGTGTGAATATAGTAAAGTAGAAGAGTATAAGCCGAAAAAATACCTTCCTAATTTTAAACCTAATTCAAATTACCCTGATATGGGCTTTTATTCAGAATTTTTATTCGATGCCCTTAATTTTAGTAATGTAAAAATAAAAGAGGCACCTACAAAAGACGATTCTAAGTTAGTGCGTTTAAGTTTCAGAGATCTCTTTAAGTATTGCTATGTAGATCAAGATGATTTAGGAAGTAAAAAATTCTTAAGGCCCGATAATTATTCTCTACAAGCTAGATTTGGCGAGGTTTTTAAATATATTTTTAATACGCTAGATAGCAATGTATCGAGTCTAGATAATCAAATTTCCGCCAAGTCTAAAGAGCGTAAAAAACTGGATAAGACTTTTACTACAGTCTCAGATTTTTTGAGGGAGTCTGAATTTGGCAGTATGCCTGCTTTAGATAATGAAATAACGATTATTGATAAAGAGGCTGGAGAGCTTCAAGATAAGCTAAAACAACTTAATACTAGCCAAACAGTAGATGAAGAAGTTTATAAGTCGATAAAAGCAGTATTGTCAGATATTGCACTAAACAAAAAAGCTCTGCTACAAAACATGCAGGAAGCTGAATTAAAAATTGATCGATTTACTCGTTTAAAGAATGAATATTTAAACGATATTGCAAAATTTAAAGCTTCCCTTGCTGCAAAAGAAGTAATCGGTGAAGTGTCTAAAGAATCAACATTATGTCCAGTTTGCGATAATAGTCTTGAGGTAGATGCCGCACTAGAAAAGTTTGATATTAACCCGAATGATAAAATTAATTATGAAATTAATGTATTAAAGCGTAGAGCAAAAGATACCAAGAGTTTAGTTAGTGATACTCGATTAAAGTGGGAATCATATAAAGTTAAGCTTCGTGAGTTGGATATCGCTGAAAGTAATGCTAGAAAGTTAATGGATGAAAATACTGAAGAACTTTCAACACCTTACCTTGCTGAGCGAGATATGTATGTTAAGAAAATAGGTGAGCTAACCCAAAAAAGAAAAGATCTAGTTGAAAGGCTAAAAATAAGAAATCAACATAACCACTTAACAGAAACAATTAAATCTCTTGATATTCGAATAGGTCAATTAAGGGGACAGCGAGAAGAATTAAAGAAAGCCGCACCATCGATGGTTGATGTACTGTCTAACTTGGCTGACAATTTAAAAGATTACTTAACATCTATTAAAATTAAGTCACCGACGGGCATTAGTTATGATGAAAAATCATTTGTGGCTAAGCTACGTGGAATAGAATATCCAGACATTACTTCAGGTGGTTTACGCACTATTGTTGGCATTGGTTATTTATGTTCATTTATGCAAGAGGCATTAAACTCTACAATTAGTTACCCATCATTTTTAATGATCGATACAGTTGGCAAATACTTAGGGAAAACTAAAGAGCAAAAATATAAACCTGAAGAGAGTTCAGCGTTAGCTGATGCTAGTGAAGCTGTTTCTGATCCAGATAAATATCAGAATATATTTGAATATATCATTATGCTTGCTTCATCATATGAACAAAAGAACAGAACCTGTCAATTTATACTTGTTGATAACGATGTGCCAGACCATATTGTCGATGAGTTATCAGGATTTATCGTTGCACATTTTAGTTCCGAAAGATCAAATGGTCTTCCTGTAGGCTTTATAGATGATGCTGATCAATACCTAGCTCAAGCTGAAGATAAAACTAATGTTCAAGTAACAACCTCTTATACAATAGAGAGCAACACCCCAAGTCTTCCTGATGGTCTACTTAGTGATAGATCTGCTAGCACAGAAACTCCGCCTTTATTACCACCAGCACCAGATGTTGATACCGAAGAAGAGAGTTAAATTCTAATAACTATATATTGGCACCTGAATTGAAATAACATTTATCGTCTAGTGAAAATAGTCGTTTGGTGCCAAATTTAAAAGGAAATTTATAAATCATTATGTCTGATTATGACTTTAGTAGTTTAAATGATAAAGAATTTGAATCTTTGAGTACGGATATACTTTCAGCACATTACAATACCAGAATTGAAAGGTTTAAAGGAGGGAAAGACGGTGGCGTGGATGGCCGTTTTTTCTCATCAAATAATAAAGAAGCAATAGTTCAATGTAAGCATTGGTTAAAGTCAGGTCTGCCTAAGTTGTTATTGTCTCTAGAAAAATCTGAAGCAAGCAAAGTTGAGAAATTAAACCCCAGTAAATATATTTTTGTCACTTCTTTAGAGTTATCTCGCGTAAATAAAGCCAAAATCAAGAGTGTTTTTTATCCTTATATCAAGTCGGAGCAAGATATTTGGGGTAAGGAAGATTTAAATGATGTTTTAGCAAAACACTCAAATATCGAAAATAAACATTATAAACTGTGGATCACTAGTACTGCGGTATTAAATCGAATTTTTAACTCTGCAATCGTTGGTAGAAGCCAATCAAAAATACAAGAAATAGCTGAAAATTCACCTAAATACGTTATTACGCAGTCTCACAAAGAAGCTTATACAATACTAGAACAACTTCAAACAGTTATTATTAAAGGATCTCCAGGGGTTGGAAAAACCACTTTGGCAGATCAGTTATGCCAGTATTATGTTGCAAATGATTTTGAGCTTTGTTTTATAGAAAATTCATTGAATGAAGCTGAGAGTGTGTATGTCTCAAATAAAAAACAGTTATTCTATTTCGATGATTTTTTAGGCCGAAATTTCTTATTGGCGTTAGAACAACATCAAGATTCGCACATTGTTAATTTTATAAAACGGGTGAAAAAAGATAAATCCAAGCGCTTTATTTTGACAACGCGTTCTAATATTTTAAATCAAGGTCATAGGTTATGTGACACGTTTGAAATAAATCAAATTGATAGAAATGAATATGAAGTTAGTGTCTCTAATTTAACTAAATTAGACAAAGCAAAGATACTCTACAATCATATTTGGTTTAGCTCTTTAGAAGATAGTTATATTGATGAAATATATAAAAATAATAGATATTTAAAAATCATTGGGCATCGTAATTTTAACCCTCGCCTTATCTCATTTATTACTGATAGCCACCTTTTGTCAAATGTGAAAGATAATGAGTATTGGTCATATATAGAAGGTCGGTTAAATAACCCAAAAGGTGTATGGCAAAAAGTTTTAGAGGCAGATATAGATGATATTTCTCGGCATGTTGTTATTGCTGTAGCTGTCCATGGGGGAGCAATTGATGAGACTGAGCTTCAGTTATTTTATAAAAGATTGAAAGGCAGTAAATTAAACGCTAATAACACTAAAAGGTTTGAAGAAGTGATGCGCTTGTTAACGGGAGCATTGTTAAATAGAAATTTATCGGGTAATAACAAGGTTTACTACAATTTATTTAACCCATCGATTGCTGATTTTGTTTTATCGAGCTACTTCGATGACATAGATTATATTAATAATTTACTTTCTTGTTTAAGGACACCACAGTCGATAAAAAATATTCGTAGTTTGGTGCCAACTAACACTATTAATGAAACTGACTGCTCTGATTTGATCTCCAAACAATTAACAGAAATATTTTTAACCGAAGACGAAGTTAAATTCGATGAATACCTTCAAGAAGTGATATTACTGATGTCTACTATTGGCACCACAACTTCTTTGCATTTGACATATTTAACAAAAGTTGCAGAGATGCTTCTTAGTAAAGATAGTAAAAGGCCAAGTGTAAAAATTTTTTCAATTATTCTTTATTTTACACGTATTGGTGTTATCAACATTCAATCGAAGGAATATAAAGACAAAGTAAGTGATTGGGCATCATGTAGTATCAACATGGATGAGCATAAACCTTTATCTTCAATAATTGCAGATGTTGAACCACAAGAAGCAGAGTTAACTGAAACATTTAAAGACTCAGTTGTTGAGCTTTTTTGTGATTCAATTACTGAAGATATTATTGAAAACGGTATTTTGGAGGATATGTATAGTGATGACTATTTCGTGGGACTTAAGGTTGATGATTTTGTTGAGAAAACTTTGAGTGAGCTAAATATTAATTTTGACAGTAATGAAGTCGATGTAATAGTAGATGCATGTGATTTTGAGGTTATTATTGAGTACAACATCGATGCTTCATCAGGGTATTTCGATGATTCAGATGGCGAAAGGTTCTATGAAGATAATGAAGATAGTGGAGAGAACTCTGAAGTAAGTCTCATAAATGATCTATTTGATAGAAGTTAATCCAGCTTTAGTACTAAATATCCAAATTAGCGTAATTTTTCTCTCAAAAGCTAGCATTGGTGGTTTTCTCTTATCTAGTATTTGGCCAACGTAATGTCATCTAATGAAAATAGTCGTTTGGTGCCAAATTGAGTTGGTTGATCATCTCTGGGCTGAAGCCGTTGCGAAGCAACTCGAAATCATCGAAGTCGATAATTGCCCTCTTACCTTTACCTAAAACTTGATAAAGGTTGCCTGATGATGTTGTGATTAATTGGTTGCTAGAATTGACCTTTACTATGGCTGAAGTACAAAGGTAATCACCAGTGGCAAATCGGCATGTCGTGTCTTCAACTATTGTGCCCCAAATAACTTCACCAATATGATCTTTACCTCCCATAACTGAAACTATGCACCAATCTGTAACTATCGTATTCATCGATTTATCCATCAGATTCAACCATGCCTCATGATAAAGAATGGTCGTTAAAATCGCCAATAATGTATGGATCAAAACGTAGTATTTGAGCGAGAAAATATTCTTTCACAACAAAAACTGCTAAGGTAAAAGTGCCTCATCTCAAGTTTATTGAGTAAATAATTAACATAACCTCAACTCGGGATAAGAATTAACTAAATTGAACTAAATGCCTGCCCCGCGATCCGAACTTTCGACCAAGAAAAAACAGAAAGATAATAAGGAGCAGGCATGAATAAACTAATTGAAATTTTTTGTGATGTCGATGATTTTTGTCGCGTATTTATTCCCGAATTGGAAAAGCAGCTTATTGCTGATGGCAGGAAAAAGCGTAAACGTGCAAGTCGAATGGCAATGAGCGAAGTTATGACGATTATTATTGCTTTTCATATGTCCAATCATCGCGCTTTTTAGAAGTCATGCCTAAAACAATAATCCCTTTATCAAGTTACTTTTCAACACTTAAAGGAGAGGCTACAGGCATTGAGTTCATTGATTCTACCAGTATCAAAGTTTATCATAATTTACGTATTCCTAGACACAAGACATTTGGCGGTATTGCACAACGGGGCAAAGGAACAATGGGATGGTTTTATGGATTTAAGCTTCACTTGGTAACGAATTATCGAGGTGAAATCGTTGATGCAAAGCTAACAACAGGTAATGTTCACGATACAAAACCTATACCCGATATAACCAATAAACTTTCGGGTAAACTATATGCAGATAAGGGTTATATCAGTAAAAGGCTGTCAGAAAACCTCAAAGATAAAGGAGTTGATCTAATCACAACAGTAAGAAAAAACATGAAAGCCAAAGCACTCTCATTATGGGATAGGGCTATGCTCTCTAGACGCTTCATTATTGAAACGGTTAATGACCAATTGAAGAACATCTCTCAAATAGAACATTCTCGTCATCGTAGCCCTAACGGTTTTATGATAAATATGTTGGCTGGTTTGATAGCTTATTGTCTAAAAGAAAACAAACCAACCCTTAACATAACTGACGTTGAAAGGAATTCTATGGTTTCGGCTTAAGCCGATCTGGGGTTAGGTTAAGACTTGCTGCGCGAGATATTTTATTAGCAAAGAAAATCACCAATAAGGAAGAAGAAAGAATCGCATTAAAACGCGTTAATGTGTTGTGGGACGCTCAACACATAAGCGCTGAACCCAATGAGCTTTATCAACTTATGGACTTGGTTTTCACTTATCAAGGCGTAAGTCGGGCTTGATATTTTAATGAATAAATACCATTCCAGAATGGATCGAAATGCGCTGTCCCTCCGATTTTTACTTTTTTAGTAGATAATCGGATGAAGTGCAGTTATAATTAATCTTAGTAAGAGCGGGATCGTTCGGATTGCGGTAGTTGTTTCAATTGCCAAAATACCCCGCCTCCCGTCATCTAGTAAACTGCTTAGTTACTACTACTAATCAGATGGTGGCGCTCTGCAAGACAGGGACACTCACTTTGTGAGGATAGGGATCTCGGAATAAATCTATGAGTCCATTGCTCTGAAAGGGGTATGGACTCTTACTTTTTCTGCCTTTCTTTTTTATTCTTCTTATATTTTTTCTTAGATCTTTTTTTATCAGGTCCAACAAACGGTGTTCTTTTAGCAAATATATTCTTTAGAACTACAAGAAATGGTTTACCACTTGTATCGTTTTCAATTTTTACAGCCCTAAAGTCAGTTTTTTCAACAATGAAAGCCGTTTCAATTACCATTGAAAGTTCACGAGTATTAATGCGATGAAGTTTAAAAAGAACTATATAGCAGTTGTTGTTTGTATTACCTTCTGGAAATTCAAATATCCCTGTTAAACAAGTTCTATCATCTCCCTTATTTGCAAGTACGCAAAACTTATTGGGAAAATTATTTAAGTCTTCAATAAATGCAGGGATATTTTTACTGGCATTATATTTTGCAGGGAGAAAAACTCGTGTATCTGATGAAATTACAGGTGCTCCATTTTGATCTAATTTCACTTTAGAAGGGTTATCTTCGTAATGCTCATATTTAATGATTAGTTCACCAGTTGCAGCCAAGTTAGCGTAATTATCAGTGTCTTTATCTAACTTTCTACTATAGACATGGTTCGTAGGTCTAACATGAATTTTAATATCATCAGTTACCCCGTTCTCAAAATTAAAGGCATTAATTTCAATTGTTAAATCTTGCAGGTGCTCAAGAGAGTGAAGTTGAACTTCATTACCTGTATTAATTGAAATGTCTTCTAAACCATCGTGTACAACCAAAATCAATCCTGTTTTTGAGTAATCTTATTATTATGAATAACCTGTCTGAATCAACAGAAATAGCATTATAGAGATATTGCAATACCTACAGCAAAGGAAAAGTCACTATTTCCAACATTAATTGCGAAAGCTACTAAAAATGGAAGATTAGTCAATATTTCTACTAAGTAATCTGGCTATAAATCCAACAATACTCCTTTCTTTGTAGTCAGCGTTTGAAAACAAAAGATAATTGCGGATAGAGAAGAATATGCCAATTAAGCCTAATGCAGTACCAAGCCACTCAAACCAATGTATTCGCCTAGCAAATATTGCTTCAAACATCGGTGCTATTCTGGAGCCTTGCTTTTCATAGATAACTGACTCCAAATATGAAGGAACAGCAAAATAAAAAATCAAAAACAGAATTGCTCCAAGTACAAGAACAAGTGATGGTGGTAATCTAGATGCGATAAAAGTGGTGTCTTTTATCATTATCCCTGCGGTAGATTTTCGATGATATCGTCTTCCCATAACTATGTCCTTTTGTTGTTTAGCAAGAGATTAACTATCAAATATAAGAAAAATATAAAGATATTATAAGGTTTATAACCTTTAAATTTAAGATCTATTAGCGTAAGTTAAAACTTTAAAATAATCTTTATAATTAAAAGGTTATTCGCTCTTTAATATTGCTGCTGATTTTGTTGGGGTAATCCAACTACCGACTAATTCATATGAACGGTCGGATCTATGATCCAACGTTGGGGAGGTTTTTGCAGGCTGATCCGTTTATTCAGGCACCTAAAAATTCACAATCGCATAATCGCTACGCATATGTAATTAATAACCCATTAAAATATACTGACCCATCAGGGTATCTTTTTGGTATTTGGGCACATTCAAAAGCACAGCAAAAAACTTTTAAAGCATTGGGGCCTGAAGCAAGTGGTATTTTGATTGGCTTCGCATCGGCAGCATGTGGATTAGGTGCTCCAGCATGTGCTAGGTATCTTTCTTATAATAATGCTAAAGCACAAGGAGCAAGTACAACAGGCGCTTTAAAAGCAAGTTTTGTGGCTGCAGCGACAGTATATGCCTTGCAAGAAATAGGTGTTGTAAAACTTGGGGAACAGCAGGTACACCAGAAAACATTTTTTCGAACGCAATGGTTGGAGGTATTAGTGCAGAGTTACAGGGAGGTAAATTTGGACATGGTTTCTGGTCTGCAGGCTTTGCCTCAGCAGCGAAACCTGCAATATATGATAAATGGAGTTACTCACCTGACAAACAAATTCAACGTGTTACTGCTGCAGCTGTAGTCGGTGGCACTGCGTTTACTATCAATTACTAAACAATTTAGTAATTCGTATTTCATAGGCACCATACCAACCTATAAAAGCAAATGCTAGGCAGTATTGAAAATATGATTGATACCTATAAACACATCGATTCTCTTGCTAGTTGGAGATAGTAATTCTCAATATAGTTGCTTTTAAAACGCTTCAAGCGCAAAAATCTACTTTATTACATGGACAGTTGCGCACGAAGAAAATATCCAGCCACTTCAAATGACAAAGTCAGTCGTTTTGCTAAAGATAGTTTCCCATGGAGCTAGATAGTAATTACTAGACAGTTATGTCTCTTAAGTGTTATGTCTTTCTAGATAAAATAAAGCATCTATAGTTATGTTCAGAGCTAATGCTAGTTTTTCAACTTCAATATCTGTAACCCTTCTAACGTTTGACTCTATTTTTGCCAAGGTACCCCTACTAATTTTCCAATCAATCAAGTTGCATTTTGCAACGAATTGTTCCTGAGTCCATCCTTTCTTTTCTCGAATAGCTTTTACGTTTTTCCCAATAATATTCATAACATAGCTTGCTCTAATAACAGAGCTTGATTGTCACAAATAAAAAGCCTAAAATTGCTCCGCCTGCGGAGCACCGGGTGTTTATCTTAAAATAAATGATAAAGCATAGAGAAATTCACACTTATGGTTTGCTTACCAAACGTATTCATTAAACCAATATTTATAATTCACGAATAGCTTAGGATTCCTTTGAAAGTAGACTCTTTTCTTGTTCAAATAATTAGTGCACCAAACTTTGATCATTTCACAACAAGTGATGTCCGTTCTGCATATTTGGCATTAAAAAACGACCCAAACTTAGATCCAATAATTATTAGACGAAAGCTTTACGCTGAGCTATTAAAGCTTGTCAAAAAAGGGGTTCTTAAAAAATTAATATCTAATAAAAAAGGGTTAACACGCTTTAGCAAAACTGAATTATTTAACCCCAATGCATTACCCCTCAAGGTTTCAGATGATCTTTCGATGAGTAAAACATCTGTTAAAGATAAACAACAACACCTAACTTCAAAATTAAATCATTACAAAGCTGAGTTATTGTTAAATATTGGCGAGATAGAAGCGTACAAAGAGCTCTACTCAGAGCTCCCAGGGTTAGTTACTGAAATACAACCCCAATATAATGAAGCTAGAGATAACAATGCGAAAATACTAGGAAAAATAAAAGCTATTGAAGGCTTGATTAATCAAGAGAATAATTAAATTTATGAAACTGAGAGCTTGGCAAACTGATTGTATAAATGCAGCCATAGGAAAATACTTAAATGAACAGACTCACTTTTTAGCTTTGGCAACTCCTGGGGCCGGTAAGACGATAATGGCTTCTGAGTTGGCTAATCAGTTATTAAAAAATAATCTTGTTGATTTAGTCATTTGTTTTTCACCTTCCTCCATTGTTGCTACAGATTTTGGTGAAAGTTTGCAGTTAAGAATTAACGAAAGGTTTGACGGTTTAATGGGATCTAAAGGTCACTCTCTTACTTATCAAAACTTACAGTATCTTGATGCAAACTTTTGGCAATTATTTGAACGCTTTAAGGTATTTGTGATTTTTGATGAGATTCATCATTGTGCGGGTTCTAATATTGATAATGCCAACGCATGGGGAGAGCAAATAATTATCAACATTCAGAATAAGGCCAAATATACCTTAGCCCTAACAGGCACTCCTTGGCGCTCAGATGCTGCTCCTATTGTACTTTCAAATTATATGCATCCTAGCAACAAAATATCGTGTGACTACATTTATGGGCTTGCTGAGGCTATTCAAGATGATGTTTGCCGCGTTCCACAGATAGTTGCCATTGATAATAATAATATTTCCGTTGTAAATGATGAAGAAACAAAAACATTTAATAGCTTTAAATGCTTATTATCGCAATCAATCATTCCCTATCAGAAGGTTATTGAAAGTGAAGCTGTTATTAAATACGTAATTTCTTCTGCGCAGAAAAAATTAACATCAATTCGAAAAGCTTCCCCTGATGCTGCCGGATTAATTGTTGCCTCATCCGTTGAGCACGCTAGGCAAATTTCAACCTTAATGAAAGCAAACTTTAACGAAGGTAGTGTTGTTGTTACTTACAGAGAGAATGAGCCAACAAATATTATTCAGCGCTTTAGGCATAGTAAAAATAAATGGATAATCTCCGTAGGCATGATTAGTGAAGGCACAAACATTCCTCGTTTGCAGGTATGTTGTCACCTAACCAATATAAAAACCGAAATGCACTTTAGACAAATTTTAGGGCGAATACTAAGAATGACAGGTTCAAAAAATCAAGAAGCAGTTATGTTTATGCCTGCAGAGCCTAAACTCTTAGAGTATGCTTATAGAGTTAAACAAGATGTTCCTTTGGAAGCAGATGTTGTTAAGTTTGAAAAGATGAAACCTCAAATTGATGACAGTATTATTGACGAAGCTACTCATACCCTAGAATTTGGCAATAAAAAGTCTACACTGCCACCTTCACTAATCAAACTAAGTGAGCCTGAATACTTTATAGATACTGCCGACTTCAACGAGATAAGTGAAGAAACTGATGAGCATTTTTTGACAAAATCATATGAAAAAATGATTAATATTTTTGGTCGGTTTAAACAAGAGTCGATAGCCTTAGGCCTAAGCGAATTGAGGTAGTTATGCTCACTGTTAAACAATTTAAAGAGCGAATAACACGCACTAATCATTCAGATTCACTTTATATAGTGGTAGATGCCAATAATGAAAATCAATTATATATTGTCGGCAATGGGGGGATGGGAAGTACCATAAGCGCACCCATTGAAAGATTTTCACCTGAAATTAAAGAGTGCATAATCAGCATGATTCACTCTGGCCAGCTTACCAAAGATGAAAAAAGAGACTTTTTGTTTGATAGAAATATTTGGGTTCACTCTTTATCTTACACTCAGCCTGATGAGATAGATGCATGAAAAACTATAAAACAGTTATTCAGCATGAAGCCTCCCAATTAACTTGTGATGCTTGTGGATTAGAAGTGTATGCCGATACCGGATATGAATTTAGAGAGTTCATTACCATTGAGCATCAATGCGGTTATGGCGCAATTCATGGTGATGGAAGGCTGCTTTCAATAGATTTATGTCAACAGTGTTTTGCCGACATGTGTGGTGATACTTTAAAAATAATAGACCCTTTAGATAGTCATCCACTTGAGCCTTCCTCTCAAGATACACAGGAAAATGACAATATCTTTCAAGCCATTTCAAAATCAAAAAGTGAACCTACAAAGCCTAAGAAAGCTAGCGATATTAGAATCATTGCTCGCGATATTTTGTCTGCTGATAAGATATCTAACCAAAAAGAACTTGAGGTTGCCCTAAAACGTGTAGAGCAACTCTGGGATGCCCAATATCACTCTGTTGAGGGTAATGAGTTACATAAGCTGGCTGATTTAATTTGTACCTATAAAAACAAAAGTTAGGATAACTACTTAGCTCATGGAGCATTGGCTGATGATGAAAAGAATACTGATTAAGGTGAAAGCTCATGTCACAAGCTCAACCCAGCACTAATAAAGAACTACTAGAAACGATTGAGAAAACATGGGCGAAATACCCAGAATTGCGATTAGCTCAGTTATTAGTCAATGCTATCACCCCTTCTGAGCCTTGCTCTGAAATGTATTACATTCAAGATAGCGAGCTTATAAATAAGCTAGAGCTATTTATGAGTGAGCATAGTGAATAATAATGAAAATTGCTGTTTTCTCTGACATTCATCATGAATTTAAATCTTGATTCCCTGAAAAACTTGATGCGGATGTTGTTGTCTTGGCGGGAGATATAGATATAAGCTGTAAAAGTATTGAATTTGCTAAGAAGTTCGGTCAACCAGTTATATTTGTCCCTGGTGCATATTCTCATGCATCGCGATCACCTAATACCATCTAAGCCGATCACCTAATACTATCCATCGCGATCACCCAATACCATCGATGCCGATCACTTTTCGGTCAAAATGGTATTGAGTGATCGGCT
>Ga0209379_10000266_pt1 | contig 50579 bp, 37 predicted proteins | sample tdDd001_FD_187124 | JGI IMG/M metagenome (GOLD analysis project Ga0209379, IMG submission 187124) | Marine sediment microbial communities from the Atlantic coast under amendment with organic carbon and nitrate - tdDd00.1 (SPAdes)... | ecosystem: Environmental > Aquatic > Marine > Coastal >... | reverse complement strand
TCATGACCTTCACTAATCACAATTTGGACATCACCAATATCTGTTTGCGTATTGGCTAGAGAAGTACATGTTGGTTTGGTATCTAAAACAGATTCACCATCACCGTTCACAAAACCTGTATAGCTTAGAGTAAATTCGGGATTGACTTCACCATAAGTCTTCGTTTGGTTATCGGCGCTAACAAATAGTTCTGCCTTGTTGATTAAAAGCATTCCATTTACATAGTCAAAGTAGTAGTTATCAGCCGATCCTCCGTTCACCGTAATTTCAACACCGCTAACTTCTGTAGTTTGGTCTGCCAGGCATGAGGCAGTTGGCTCCGTATTCAAAGCAGTCACGTTTTCACCGTTAACAAACCCATTATAGTTTAGACTAAAAGTAGGATTGATTTCACCGTAATTCCTGGTTTTATCATCTGCTGTAACGGTAAGTATGGCTTTGTTTATTAATAATGTACCATTCTGATATTTGAAAGCGTAATTATCAGCTTCTCCTCCTGAAACAAGAATGTCCGCAGAACCATAAGCGGTCGTTTCATCGGCTGTTGAAGCAAGTGAAGGCTGATTTGTCAACACACTTGCGTTTTCACCATTTACAAACCCGGAATAGCTTAGTGTTAAGTCTGGATTTGCTTCACCATAGGTTTTTACTTTGTCTTCTGCTATTACGGTTAGTTCTGCTTTAGTAATACTTAGAATTCCATTCGTCAGATTGAAATTATAGTTGTCATCATGACCTTCACTAATCACAATTTGGACATCACCAATATCTGTTTGCGTATTGGCTAGAGAAGAACATGTAGGTTTGCTATCTAAAACAGATTCATTATCACCATTCACAAAGCCTGTATAACTCAAAGTAAATTCAGGATTAACCTCACCATAAACCTTTGTTTGCTTATCAGCGCTAACAAATAGTTCTGCCTTGTTGATTAAAAGCATTCCATTTACATAGTCAAAATCGTAATTGTCAGCCGAACCTCCGCTCACAGTAATTTCAACACCACTAACTTCCGTAGAATTGGTTGCCAGGCATGAGGTAGTTGGCTCTGTACTTATAGTAGTTTTGTTTTCACCATTCACAAAACCAGAGTAAGATAGAGTCAATTCAGGATTTGCTTCACCGTAGTTCTTGGTTTTATCATCTGCTGTAACAGTTAATATCGCTTTGTTGATTAATAATGTTCCGTTTTGATACTTGAAAGCGTAATTATCAGCTTCTCCTCCTGAAAGCAGGATATCAGCTGAACCATAAGCAGTGGTTTCATTTGCATTTGAAGAGAGTGTAGGTTGGCTTGTCAGTACAGTTGCATCTTCACCATTCACAAAACCAGAATAGCTTAGTGTTAAGTCTGGATTTGCTTCACCATAGGTTTTTACTTTGTCTTCTGCTATTACGGTTAGTTCTGCTTTAGTAATACTTAGAATTCCATTCGTCAGATTGAAATTATAGTTGTCATCATGACCTTCACTAATCACAATTTGGACATCACCAATATCTGTTTGCGTATTGGCTAGAGAAGTACATGTTGGTTTGGTATCTAAAACAGATTCACCATCACCGTTCACAAAACCTGTATAGCTTAAAGTAAATTCGGGATTGACTTCACCATAAGTCTTCGTTTGGTTATCGGCGCTAACAAATAGTTCTGCTTTATTGATCGCTAAAGTACCATTCACATAGTCGAAATCGTAATTGGCATCGGCACCTCCCGAAACTGTAATATCTAGGTCACCGACATTTGTTGAAGCATTAGCGATAGAGGAAGCGTCAGGTTCTGTATCAAGTACGCTTGCATTTTCACCATTTACAAAACCATTGTAGTTTAAGGTAAAGTTTGGATTAGCTTCACCATAAGTTTTGGTTTTGTCATCAGCAGAAACTGTTAATTTAGCTTTGTTAATATCTAAAGTACCATTTATATAGGTAAAATAATAGTCGTTGGCTACACCTCCTGAAACTGTAATAATAGCAGAACCTGCATCTGTTGTTTCATCCGCAGTTGTGGAAAGAATTGGTTTATTGGTTAGAACTGTTTCATCTTGATCATTTACAAAACCAGTATAGTTTAGGGTAAAATCAGGATTGTTTTCACCATAGGTTTTACTCTTATCATTTGCCGTTACAATAAGTTCTGCTTTATTAACCACTAAATAACCATTAATATATTTAAAACTATAGTTATCATCTTCTCCTCCTAACACTCTAATAAGTGCTACACCGTAATCAGATTTTTCGTCAGCATTAGATGTAGCAACAGGTTCTGATTCTAGCACCCTTGCATCGTCACCATTCACAAAACCAGTATAACTTACCGTAAATTCTGGATTGGCATCGCCAAATGTTTTACTTTTATCATCAGCAGTTACTGTGAGTTCAGTTTTTTGAATGCTTAAAGTGGCATTCATATAACTAAAACTATAATTGTCATCAATACCTCCCGAGACTGTAATATCTACTTCTCCGGCATTTGTTAAAGTATTAGCAGTGGATGAAGCGACAGGTTCTGTATCAAGTCCGCTTGCATCTTCGCCATTCACAAAACCGGAATAATTGAAAGTAAAAGCAGGATTATCATCTCCATAGTTTTTACTTGCGTTATTAGCAGTTACGACAAGCTCTGCTTTGTTGATGCTTAAAGTTCCGTTCACATTATTAAAGCTGTAATTGTTAGATTCCCCTCCAGTTAAAGTAATACTAGCTGAACCTACACCTGTGGTTGCGTCGGCAGCTGAACTAATTGTTGGTTCTGCAGTTAAAGCAGAAATATCGTCACCATTTACAAAGCCGCTATAGCTTTTAGTAAAAGAAGGATTGACATCCCCATAGGTTTTACTTTTATCATCGGATGTAACTGTTAATTCTGCCTTACTGATATCTAAAGTACCATTTACATAGGTAATATTGTAGTTGAGAGCTACTCCTCCGGAGACAGTAATAAGATTTGAACCAACACTTGTAGTAGCGTTCGCACTTGAATTGGCAATTGGAAGAATGTTAAAGACACTTGCATCTTCACCATTCACAAAGCCAGAATAGCTTATCGTTAGCTCAGGATTACTTTCACCATAAATCTTGCTTTTATCATCAGCTGTTACTGTAAGTTCAGTTTTTTGAATGCTTAAAGTGGCATTCACATACTTAAAACTGTAATTGTTATCAGTACCTCCTGAGACTGTAATATCTACTTCTCCAGCATTTGTTAAAGCATTAGCAGTGGATGAAGCGACAGGTTCTGTATCAAGTCCGCTTGCATCTTCGCCATTCACAAAACCGGAATAATTGAAAGTAAAAGCAGGATTATCATCTCCATAGTTTTTACTTGCGTTATTAGCAGTTACGACAAGCTCTGCTTTGTTGATGCTTAAAGTTCCGTTTATATTATTAAAGCTATAATTGTCAGCTTCCCCTCCAGTTAAAGTAATAGTCTCTGAACCTACACCTGTGGTTGCGTCGGCAGCTGAACTAATTGTTGGTTCTGCAGTTAAAGCAGAAATATCTTCACCATTTACAAAGCCGCTATAACTTTTTGTAAAGGAAGGATTGGCATCGCCATAAGTTTTACTTTTGTCATCCGCACTTACAGTTAATGTTGCTTTATTGATGGTTATTGACTGTTGAACCTCTGCCGCCGCATTATAGCTATCATTTCCTTCCTGAGAAGCTGTGATTGTTGCCGTACCTACTCCAACAATTGAAAGAGTTGTACCAGTAACCATTGCTACGGAGTGATCTGAACTGCTATATGTAATTCCTAAGTTAGAAGATGTCGTTGCAGTTAATTCGAAATTAGCATCACCATAAGTAACATTATTAAGTGCATTGAATGTTATTGCTTGATCTGATTTTGGTGTCGTAAATGTTAATTCTTCTCCATAGTTTGTTCCCGAATCATTAGTTGCAAATGCTCTTATGAAATAAGTTGTGCCTACAAATAGATTATTAATGTTTCCAGAAAAATCTCCTGTTGTTGTTGCAGCTCCTTTATCAAGTATATGGTTTGAAATTGTTGGAGAAGGATCTGTACTCCAGCAAAAACCGTGAGCAGTAGGTGATGTGTCTCCAAGATCTAAAATGTTTCCTTTAGCTGTGGCATTTTGATTTGTAACATCAGTAATTCTTTGTGTTTTTACCATTGGCAAAGGACTCATTGTATAGAGAAAAGCTTTCCCATTATGTGGTGATTCAAAATCTCCAATCATGACTTCATCAAAGCCATCCTTATTTACATCACCTACAATTGAAATAGAATTTCCCAAGTTAACAATCCTGCTTTCTTCAATTATTGTGACATCAGGATTATTATCCATTTCAGCACCTCCATAATAAAAATAGGTTCGTTCGTTACCGAAATAACCAGCTCTTTCTCCAATAGCAATATCATCATAACCATCTTTATTGATATCACCACCTCCGGCTACGGATTCTCCAAAATAACTATCACCTCCTTTACCTGTTAATGTTACATCAGGAATATTGTCCATTTCGGTTCCTCCATAGAAAATATAAGTACGACCGGTATTTGAGTTAATAGAGTAATCTCCAACAATGATATCGTCGAATCCATCCTTGTTGACATCTCCTGCTTTTGAGACAGATTTTCCAAATTCAGATGCTTTCCCTTCTGATATGGAAACATCAGATACATTATCCATACTCGATCCACCAAAATAAATTTCTGTTCCATTCAAAGCACCAATGGCAAAATCATCAAAACCGTCTTTATTCAAGTCACCGGCCCCTGAGACAACCAAACCAAAATTGTTATTGTTAATCGTAGTATTCATGATCAAATCGGGCGTATTATCCATTGTTGATCCTCCATAAAATAGATAGGAACGCCCCTTGGAATTATAACCATATGCTCCAACTAGTACATCGTCAAAACCATCATTATTCACATCACCCGCTCCAGAGAACGAACAACCGAAATAATTATTGATTTCCTCTCCGGTCAGGATTACATCAGGATTACTATCCATTTCAGAACCACCAAAGAAAATATATGCACGTCCTTTATTTGAGACATAAGCCTCGGCACCAATCATCACATCATCAAAACCATCATTGTTAACATCTCCAATACCAGCTACGGAATTTCCGAAATATGTGTTTACTCCTTCACTTCCAGTCATTATTACATCTGGAGTGAAATCCATTTCTATTCCTCCATAATAAATGTATGCACTACCCGTATTTTCATTGAAACTTTGAGCTCCAACCAGAATATCTTCAAAGCCATCATTGTTAACATCTCCAGCACTTGAAACAGATTTACCAAAGGCATTTTCTTTCCCCTCCCCAAGAATTTCAAAATCAGCTACATTATCCATCTCATCGCTACCATAATAGAGCAAGACACGACCATTGTAATAGTCATATGCGCCGTGACCAAATAGTAAGTCATCGTAGCCATCTCCGTTGATATCACCACCTGTGGTTAAGCGAAAACCATTATAATAAGAATCTTCTGTTATTGTTAAGTCGGGGTAATTGTTTAGTCTCTCTCTCCCTAGGTGTATATATATGCGACACTTTTTATGATCGAGCGAATAATATAAAGAAACAACATCGTCATAACCATCCTTATTAACATCACCTGCTCCAGATACCAATATACGTTTATTATAGCCTGACAAGGCATTATCCTCCACTAAGTAGTTATCATAGTGATTGTCCATATCTAAACCTCCATAATACAGGAAAGTTCTACGATCCGAATAGTAAGATCTGCCTCCAACTACAAAATCATCAAACCCATCATTGTTTGCATCACCAATTTCAGATATTGAAATACCAAAGTTACCACCTTCTGTTTCACCAGTTAATATTAAGTCTGGAGTTGTACTCATGCTTTCTCCACCATGATAAACATATACACGACCTGTGTTTGAACTGTACCCATAAGCGCCAATAAGAATATCTGCGTATTCATCATTGTTAATATCTCCAGCCTCAGATATAATTGTTCCATATCTATCACCTGGTGATTCCCCTGTCAAAATTAAATCAGGAACATCATCCATGGTGACACCTCCATAATAAATATATACTCGACCTGTATTGGAGTTATATCCATATGCTCCGATCATAACATCAGCATAACCATCATTGTTAATATCTCCTGTTCTTGATATTCCATAACCAAAATGATGTTCAGGACCCTCTCCGAACAAAACTAAGTCGGCTACATTGTCCATTTCAGCACCTCCATAAAAAATATAGGCTTTCCCTGTGTTTGAATTGTGTTCATCACTTCCTACTATGATATCATCATAACCATCCTGATTGATATCTCCAGCTCCTGATACCGCATCTCCAAATGAAGCATCTCCCAAATCTCCTTCTAAAATTAAATCTGGTGTATCATCGAATTCCTTACCTCCATAATAAATAAAAACACGGCTTGTTGGATAGTAGCTGTCTCGTCCAGTTATGGCTATATCATCATACCCATCATTGTTAATATCCCCAACAATATCTGTGTAAAGTCCTAAACCTGAATTGCCACCTGTATTATTGGATTCCTCAAAAGTTTCCAAAAGCTTTTGAGCATTACTATTGATACTTCCGCTAAGAAGTAGGATAAGAACAAAGCCAATTAGAGTAAAAATTTTCATAAAGTAGAATGTATTAGGTATAGAGAAATTTTGTTGTGATTTTAAGAAGATATTATTCATCTAAATCGTATGTATTTAATGAATGAAACAAATATATATATATTAAGTACTAAAATGTTATTTTAATTAATAGGTTTTAGTACACATATATATAATTGTTGTTATATAAACATTGGTTCTATCGATCTATTATAAGGAATTTAGTGACAATGTAGAATAACTCTAAATTTAAATTTGTAGAATTTATTGAATCACAAGAATTAATTCTTTGACGTTTTTGAAAGTAAATAGTGGTGTTTGGTTTGGTTTGGTTTGGTTTGGGAAGAGGAAGGTTGTGTTTTTTGTGATTTGATAGTATTTCAGACTGGATAAGATGATAATCGAATCGTTGTTATCCTCTATAACTCATATATTAATAGCGGGAAAAAAAGGTAATGATCCCTAAAAGCTATAGAGTTAACTGAAAAGTAGGTTTAGTACTAGAAAATAGTTAAGTTGAGTGAAGGTTTTGATCTTTTCTGTTATAAAATATTTGAACCAGAGCAAAAATATATTGAATACTAATCTTAGTATGTTTCTATGTACAATAATATTATTTAATTTTAAGAATTAAGTCTTAAATGTTGTTAACTTAAACATATAAATAAAGATGGCATTCTATTCTTATTTTGATTCTCCGAATTTATACCCTAATAAATTTGATTTCCATCAAGAGGGTGGATCACCCAAGCTGCTTGATAAATTAATGCAATTCATTCAGGAGAGAAAAGATCGTATTCAGCAAATAGATATAGCTTGGTATTTGTTCAATAACCGTGTATTTTATAATTTTTTGAAGGAGCTGGTTTACGGTGGAATTAAAGTAAATGTTGTTACCATTCCTTTGGAAGGCTTTGATCCAAATAATCCAAAGAAAATCAAATTTAGTCGCTCGAATCAGTATAGCGATCGAACTTTTTCGAAGTACGATTTGGCAAAAGACATTTTCAGTGAGCATTATAAACTGAAGAATACAGATGAATTTACGATCCGCTTTTTTCCTCATTTGTATGTTCGTAGTCCTTATGTGAAGAAATTCTCGAGAGGTAAATTACCTTATTCATTACACATAAAGGCATGTTACATTACTATGAAAGATGGTTTTGCCTCAATTTTAAGTTCCTCTAATTTTGCAGTACGCGATTTGGTTAAAAATGAATCATTACTTATAGTCGAGAATGAGGAAGCTTACCAAAAAGCATTTGAATGCTTCTTTAAAGATTTAAATGTCAATGCTGTTGATATCCATAAATTTTCACGAGAATTAAATACCAGTTGTAACAACTACCCTTTGGTTGAATCAAACAATACAGATAGCGCTTCTTTTTCAGCTCCATTTTATCTCGACTCCTCTTTTTTGATGGAAGCAAAATTGATTGATTTACTAAAAGGGGCAAAAGAAGAGATAAGAATTTGCGCTCAACATCTGGCAGCCTTTAATTATACAGTTCCATCGCAATTTCATAGTAAATTATCACATGATGTGAGGAAAAAAGGAGTACTGGGAGAACTAATTGCATGTGCTAAAAGGGGCGTTAAAATTAGTTGTTTGTCTCAAACCTTTTCAACTCCATCAGATATAGTTGGTAATTTCGATGAGTTTAAATTTCGAACTCCTCAAAATGTGAAAAGTTTTCAGGAATTTGCTTCGGAATTGTATAGGTGTAAAACGGTTTCCTATTTTGTGAATGAATCTGTTCATTCAAAGTATATTCTTATAGATAATACCCTGGTTTTTTGCACTTACAATTATACGCCTACACAATTTATATATCTTGATAAAGTGAATATATCTTCATTTAAAGAAATGCCGGAACTTTCCTATTCAGGAATCCATTGTGAAGTTGCAAGTCATGTTGTGATTACAGATTCAAAACTCGCAAAAGAGTTCGCATCGAATTTTGATGATATTTGCAGTTGTAATGAAAGTAAGCAAGTTATATGTTGTACTGAAAAGGGATGTGTATAAAAGGATAATTGTTAGCCTTCATTTTATATCTTTGCGATGATTAAGGGGAAATTCTTAGTGTATATTTAAGGTATTTAATTGTAGTGTTTTTATGAGAGTAGTTTCTTTTTTTGCAGGTGCAGGTGGTCTTGATTTGGGTTTTGAGAAAGCTGGCTTTAAGGTGGTTTGGGCAAATGAATATGACAAGACAATTTGGGATACTTACGAGAAGAATCATTTGAATACGAAATTAGATCGTAGAAGTATTGTGGAAATCCAATCAGATGAAGTTCCTGGTTGTGATGGCATTATTGGAGGACCTCCTTGTCAGAGTTGGAGTGAGGCTGGAGCCTTAAGAGGAATTAAGGACAAAAGGGGACAGCTCTTTTATGATTTTATAAGAATTTTAGAAGCCAAGCAGCCGAAGTTTTTCCTTGCTGAGAATGTTAGTGGGATGTTATTGCCTCGTCATAAAGAAGCATTGGAGAATATTAAGGAGCTTTTTAAAAATGCAGGTACTGGCTACGAATTGTCATTTAAACTCTTAAATGCATCCGATTATAATGTGCCTCAGGATCGTAAACGAGTCTTTTTTATAGGAATTCGAAAAGATCTAGGTTTTAAATTCAAGTTTCCAAGTGAAACACTTCCGAAAGTAGATCTGAAAAATGCAATCGGAGATTTAACTTTAACTGCTATTCCAGCATTGGAAAAAAACTATTCAAATCACGAAAATTGTATCATTCCCAACCATGAATACATGATAGGGGGCTACTCTAGTATGTTCATGTCTCGTAACAGAGTTAGAACTTGGGAAGAACAATCGTTTACCATTCAGGCAGGTGGTAGACATGCTCCGCTTCATCCACAAGCTCCTCCGATGGTTCTGGTAGAGAAAGATAAAAGAGTTTTTGTTTCGGGTAAAGAAGATTTGTATAGAAGATTAAGTGTGAGAGAATGTGCTCGCATTCAAACTTTTCCTGATGATTTTAAATTCTATTATCAAAAGGTTGCCGATGGATATAAAATGATCGGTAATGCAGTGCCAGTTAATATGGCTTATTTTTTAGCTACTACTATTAAAAAACAGATTGAATTCAATAGTATAGAGAAGAAAGTTGCTTCGCAGTCTTCGGAAACTAGTATCGTTTAATTGGTACGTTTTAATTAGGATAAAAAACTGCTCTTTTTTGTTAACTAATAGTTGCAATTCAGTATTCTTCTCTTTATTGATTTACTTCACAAATTGGTTAAAATAAATGATATTTAATCTGTATAACTATCAGGTGGATTATAGTTTAAAGATTCGAGTTAATTGATGCTTTCATCAACATTTTCTATGGTTCAATACACTTGTAGTTATCTAGATATTTTGTAGATTTGCTACTCAAAATCTTATTTAGACACAGAATAATTAAACATACATGGAATTTAAGTCAATGAATCTGAAAGAAAATGCACCTGTGACTCCGGAGGGTGATGTGGAAAATGTAAAATGCCTGATTGTTGGTTCTGGTCCTGCTGGTTACACAGCTGCTATTTATGCTGCAAGAGCCAATTTAAATCCTGTTTTAATTGAAGGATTGCAGCCTGGTGGACAGTTAACAACGACTACTGAAGTGGATAACTTTCCTGGGTATGCTGATGGTGTTACGGGACCTGCGATGATGGCTGATTTAAAAAAGCAAGCTGAGCGTTTTGGTACGGATTGTCGTTGGGGACTTGTTACAGAGGTTGATTTCTCATCTTATCCACATAAGGTAATTGTTGATGGTAAGAATGTAATCATCGCTGAAACGGTTATTTTGGCTACAGGAGCAACAGCTAAATATTTAGGTTTCCCAACTGAAGAAAAATATATGGGATCAGGTGTGTCTGCTTGTGCAACATGCGATGGTTTCTTTTATAGAGGAATGGATGTTGCTGTTGTAGGTGGTGGCGATACTGCTGCGGAAGAAGCTACTTATTTGGCAGGTCTGGCTAAGAAAGTGTATTTGATTGTACGTAAGGATTATTTACGTGCTTCGAAGGCTATGCAAGATCGTGTGATGAAGACAGAGAATATTGAGGTTCTTTATGAGCACAATACAAAAGAATTGTATGGCGATGGAGTTGTGCAAGGTGTGAAGTTGATTAAGAGAATGGGAGAGGCTGATGAGCAAGAAGTTGACGTTAAAATTGATGGATTCTTTGTTGCAATTGGACATACACCAAACTCAACGGTATTTGCTGATTATTTAAAGACAGATGAGCAAGGGTATGTGATTACAGAGCCAGATACTACCAAAACAAATGTTCCTGGTGTATTTGCTTCAGGTGATTTAAAAGATCCTCATTATCGTCAGGCAATTACATCTGCAGGTTCAGGGTGTATGGCTGCAATGGATGCAGAAAGATTTCTGGCAGAAAGAGAATAATTATACAATTAAATAGAAGAAACCCGACTACACTAAAGGTGGTCGGGTATTTTTATGCAAAAAAAAACGGCATCCTTTCGAATGCCGTTCTTTGATATATCTTGAAAATATTACTGATTAAAGATATCAGCAAATTTCTCGTTACTGTATTTTCCGTCTTTCAACTTTTGTGATACATCTTTAAATGCGTTAACAGTATACTCAACATCTTCTAAAGTATGAGTAGCAGTTGGAATTAAACGAAGTAATAACTGACCTTTAGGAATTACCGGGTAAACTACGATAGAACAGAAAATATTGTAATTTTCTCTCAAATCCATAGTAACCTGAGTTCCTTCAGCTACACTACCTGACAAATATACAGGAGTTACAGGAGATTCAGTTACACCAATATCTAATCCAGCATCGGTTAATCCTTTTTGCAGAGCATCTGATACAGACCAAAGTTGCTCACGTAATTCAGGCATTGTCTTTAACATCTCAAGACGCTTAATAGAACCTTCTACGATTGGCATTGGAAGAGATTTTGCAAAAATTTGAGATCTCATTGTATATCTTAAGTAAGTACCAACTTCTTCGCTACATGCGATAAAAGCACCAATACCTGCCATAGCCTTTGCAAAAGTACTAAAGTGAAGATCTACTTTATCTTCAACTCCGAAATGCTCAATTGCACCAGCACCAGTTTTACCCATAACACCAAATCCATGAGCATCGTCAACCAATAAACGGAAATTGAAATCGTCTTTCATAGCGCAGATTTCATCCAATTTACCAAGATCACCAGCCATACCGAAAACACCTTCAGTAATTACAAGAATACCACCACCTGTTTTTTCAGTCCATTTGGTAGCACGCTCTAATTCTTTACGAAGGTTATCCATATCGTTATGAGGGAAAACAAAACGCTTACCTGGGTGAAGTCTAAGACCATCCATAATACAAGCGTGAGATTCTGAATCATAAACGATTACATCGTGACGACCAACCATTGCATCAATAATTGACACCATTCCCTGGTAACCAAAGTTCAATAAGAAAGCATCTGGTTTTCCAACAAATTCAGCTAATTTAGACTCTAACTCTTCGTGAAGGCTAGTTTGCCCTGACATCATACGAGCTCCCATTGGATAAGCTAATCCCCATTTTTCAGCTGCTACAGCATCTGCTTTTCTAATTTCAGGATGATTTGCTAAACCAATATAATTATTCAAACTCCATGTTAAGACTTCTTTCCCACGAAACTTCATTCTAGAGCTAATTTCACCTTCTAATTTAGGAAAGGCGAAGTAACCATGAGCCTGCTTTGCGTATTGTCCAATATTCCCTTTTTGGGTTTTAATTTTGTCAAAAATATCCACGATATATGCTTTTTTGAGTTATTTTCTTTCTAACTGTGCAAAAGTAATCTTTTTTGAAATTAAACCAATAAATATTAAAGAATTGTATAATATGAGGGGAAAGTATATAATAATTCAGAGGAAAACTTTATCTTTGCAAAATGCAAAAAATTATAGTAGCAGAGCCTATGAGAAAAATAATCTTCCTGTTCGTGCTTTTTGCCTTTGTTTTAACGGGGTGTAGCGATTATCAAAAACTATTAAAAAGTAATGATAATTCGTTGAAGTATAAAAAAGCAATTGAGTATTACAATGCGGAACAATATGTGAAAGCCGCAACCTTGTTCGAAGAATTACTCCCTATTTATAGAGGAACGAGTAAAGCAGAAACAATAAGTTACTATATTTCTTATTGTTCTTATGGACAAGGCGATTACATTTCGGCAGGATATTTTTTTAGAAATTTTCTAAAAACTTTTCCAGATAGCCCATATTCGGAAGAAAGTCTTTATATGAGTGCTTACTGTTATTATTTAGAGTCGCCTAAACCACGTTTAGATCAGACTCCAACAACAAATGCTATTGATGCAATGCAGTTGTATATTAATCGTTATCCGAATTCTACGAGAATTTCTAAGTGTAATGATTATATAGATGAATTACAGGATAAATTGGTTTATAAATCATATTTAAGTGCAAGAAATTATTACGATAGAGGACATTCTCCTTCTGCAATTATTGCATTACAAAATAGTTTAAAGGATTACCCTGGATCTTCGTATCGTGAAGATTTGATGTTTATGCTTTTAGAATCGAAACATCAGTTGGCATATAAAAGTGTAGCAGGGAAGAAACGTGAAAGATATAACAATGCAAAAGAGGAGTATTTTTCTTTTGTAGATGAGTACCCTGAAAGTAAGCACATGAAGCGTGCTGAAAAAATGATTGAAGATATTGAATCATACTTAAGTAAGTTTAATACGAATAATTAAAATAGATCTAATTCTTAGACAGTATGGATTACAAAAAAACAAATGCAGCAAGTTCAACAATTACCCGTAACATGACCGAAATGAGCGAGGATGTGGGTAATGTATATGAATCTGTAATGATTATGGCGAAAAGGTCAAATCAGATTGCTGTTGAGCTGAAAAGTGAACTGAATAAGAAATTGCAAGAGTTTGCATCTTATACAGATAACTTGGAAGAGGTTTTTGAAAATCGTGAGCAGATTGAAATCTCTAAGTACTATGAAAGACTTCCAAAGCCAACTCTAATTGCAGTTGAGGAGTTTATCAATGGAGATATTTATTACAGAAATCCTGCGAAAGAAGCAAAAACAGAAGAGTAATAACTAGATAGTTTTCAGGTTCCCTTTTTTAACAAGAGGGAACTTTTTTATTTTAACTTATGCTTATGTTAAAAGGTAAAAATATCTTACTTGGTGTTACGGCAAGTATTGCAGCATATAAAGCTGCGACTTTAGTGCGATTATTAGTTAAAGAAGGAGCAACTGTTAAGGTAATAATGACTCCTTATGCAAAAGAGTTTATATCTCCTGTAACAATGGCAACCTTGTCGAAGAATACGGTTCTATCGGATTTTTTCAAGCACGATGATGGTGAGTGGAACAGTCATGTAGATTTAGGGATTTGGGCAGATGCTTTATTAGTAGCTCCAACTACTGCCAATACAATGGCAAAAATGGCTCATGGTATTTGTGATAATTTGTTACTTACAACATATTTATCGGCAAAATGTCCAGTTATTCATGCTCCGGCTATGGATTTGGACATGTTTAAGCATCCAGCAACTCTTCGTAATATGGATATTTTACGATCATATGGAGATTCATTTATCGAACCATCGAGTGGAGAATTGGCTAGTGGATTGTATGGAAAAGGTAGAATGGAAGAGCCTGAAATTATTGCTAAAAAGCTGAGTGATTTTTTCGAGAATAAAAAAAAAAGCTAAGTAATAAGAGAATCCTGATTACCACAGGTCCAACTTACGAAAAAATTGATCCGGTAAGATTTATCGGAAATTTTTCATCAGGAAAAATGGGTTATGCCATTGCAGAAGAATTGGCTGATAATGGCGCCCATGTTGTTTTAATAAGTGGACCAACTTCACAACAAACAACGCATTCAAATATCGAGAGAATTGATGTTGTCTCAGCCAAAGAAATGTATCAAGCAACTGTTGAGCGTTTTTCGGATTGTGATGGGGGAATTATGACTGCTGCGGTAGCTGATTTTACACCACTTGATCCAATGGATAAAAAGGTAAAAAGAGGCAAAGAGAATTACTCCATTGAATTGACTCCAACAAAGGATATCGCAGCCTCCTTAGGGCAGTTGAAAACAGACAAACAATTTTTAGTAGGTTTTGCATTGGAAACTAATGATGAGGATTTTAACGCCAAGCTAAAGTTGGAGAAGAAGAACTTAGATTTTATAGTTCTGAACTCGTTAAATGATAAAGGAGCGGGTTTCCAGCACGATACGAATAAGATATCAATTATAAATAATAAAGGAACTGCTAAGCGTTTTGATTTAAAGCTCAAATCAGAAGTGGCAAAGGATATCGTTAATGAATTAATCGATTTTGTGGAGAATAATTCTTCAACTGTTTCGTTTTAATTTTTAACTTTAGCTGTAATCTTTTGAATATATAATTATGCGTAAAATTTTTGTACTGTTATTAGTTTGTTTGCTATCATTTCCTGTTTTTTCTCAAGAATTAAGATGTAATATTCAGATTGTAAGTCAGCAGATTCAAGGAACCAATAAGCAGGTTTTTAGAACCATGCAAACTGCTATCAACGAGTTCATGAATTCTCGCCGCTGGACTGATCATGTTTATAGTTATGATGAAAGAATAGAATGTACATTTCTGTTTAATTTAACTGAGCAAATATCGGCAGATGAGTTTCGTGGAAGTCTACAAATTCAGGCAAGTCGTCCGGTTTACAACTCCTCTTACAATACAGTTTTGTTAAATTTTAAAGATGATGATGTACAATTTAAATATGTAGAATATCAATCAATAGATTTTAATGAAACTATAACACCAACTAACCTAACTGGATTGTTGGCTTTTTACGCAAATTTAATTCTTGGTTTGGATTATGACACTTTTGCGATGGATGGAGGAACTCCTTATTTTTCAAGAGCAGAAGCTATTGTTAATAAGATGCAAAATTCTAATGTACCAGGTTGGAAAGCATACGAGAGTCGTGACAATAGATATTGGTTGATTGAGAATATTTTGAATAATGCATACAGTCCTGTTCGTGAATGTTTGTATAGATATCATCGATTGGGTTTGGATAGAATGTCTGATCATTTGACGGAATCGAGAGCTGAAATTGCTGAGAGTATGCGTTTGCTTCAAAAAGCATACAGAGCCAAACCAGGAGCATTTATTTTAAAGATCTTTTTCGATGCTAAAGCCGATGAGTTGGTACATATTTTCTCAGAGTCTTTCTCTGACGAAAAGAAACGTGTTTTCAATATTCTCAATGAGATAGATCCCGCTAATATTAAAAAATACAATAAAATCATTGGTCAATAATAAAATCAGGACTAGTAAATGATTTCTGATTGATTATTTTTGCCAAAAATTACATTTCATTCGTACTAATATGCTTCAGTCAATTTCGATTCAAAACTTCGCACTTATTAATCACCTGGAAATAGATTTTTCTGATGGATTTTCTGTAATTACGGGAGAAACGGGTTCGGGGAAATCGATTTTATTAGGTGCTTTATCGCTTGTTTTGGGACAAAGAGTCGAAGGCAATGTTCTTAAGAATAGGGATAAAAAATGTGTAATCGAATGTTCATTCTCGATAGCCAAATACAAATTAGAAAACTTTTTTGAGGAGTATGACTTGGATTACGAAAAGGAGACATTGGTTCGTCGTGAAATTGCTCCTAATGGGAAAACTCGTGCTTTTGTAAATGATTCACCAGTTAACCTGAAGATACTTAAAGAACTTGGAGTTCGATTGGTCGATATTCACAGTCAGAATCAGAATTTGGTTTTGGGAAGTTTCGAATATCAGGTAGGAATAGTAGATACTTACGCAAAGAATTCAGACTTGCTTTTAAAGTATCAAAAGCAATATATTGAATTTTTGAACCTGAAAAGGGAACTAAAAAGGCAGGTTGAACTTGCAGAAAAAGAGAAAGCTGATTTGGATTATTTTCAATTTCAACTGGAACAATTACTCGAGGCAAATCTGGTAGAAGGTGAACAAAGAGAAATGGAGTCAGAATTGGAAACTTTAAGTCATTCGGAAGAGATTAAATCTGCTTTGTATACTTCATACGGACATCTTTCAGAGGGTGAAGGTTCCGTTATTTCACAATTGAGGGAAGCTAGAAATGCCATGTCTCAAATTCAGAATGTTTTTCCTGAGGCAAATGATTATTTTGAGAGATTCGAAAGTTCCTATATTGAATTGCAGGATTTGGCTCAGGAATTGGACCGCAGTAATGAATCGGTTGAATTTGATGCGAGCAGAATAGATTTCTTGAATCAGCGATTGGATGCAATTTATTCTTTGCAACAAAAGCATAGAGTAGATAGTGTGGAGGAATTGATTCAAATCAGAGAGGAATTGAATCTGAAAGTTGGGAAAATAGAATCAAGTGATGATTTAATTGAAGATTTGAATAAACAATTAAAAGAACAAATACAAAAGCTTAATAAATCGGCTGTAAGCCTTACAAATAGCAGGAAAAGAGCTATCCCAAATATAGAGAAAACTATAGTTACTCAATTGGTTCAATTGGGAATACCTAATGCTAACTTTAAGATTCAAATTTCTAATAACGAAGATTTTCAGTATTTAGGAGCAGATAACTTGTGCTTTTTGTTTAGTGCCAATAAGAATGGTAAGCTTGAAGAGGTACAGCGTGTTGCATCAGGTGGTGAGTTGTCTCGTTTGATGCTAAGTATTAAGTATTTAATATCATCATCAACAGCTTTGCCTTCTATTGTTTTTGATGAAATTGACACTGGAGTTTCAGGAGAAATTGCCGATAAAATGGGTGCTATGATGACTCAAATGGCTGAAAATATTCAGGTAATAAGTATTACTCACCTTCCTCAAATTGCAGGAAAGGGTAAGTATCACTACAAGGTATACAAAGCAGATGACGAGCGTGAAACCTATTCAAATATTGTACTTCTTGATAAGCAAAATCGTCTTGAAGAATTGGCTAAGATGTTGAGTGGTGCAGACCTTACACAAGCAGCACTTGAAAATGCTAAGGTGCTGTTGGATAGCTAAATAATAATTTGCATTTTCAATTAAAGAATTTATTCAGTCTTAATTAATGTGCTTATTTGGAATCATTATGGAATTTAATGGTTATCTTTGAGGCTGAAAAAATTGAAAATTTCAAATTATGTCTTATAATTTATTAAAAGGAAAAAAGGGTATTATTTTCGGGGCTTTGAATGATATGTCAATTGCCTGGAAAGTTGCAGAATTAGCAGTTGCTGAAGGAGCCGAGATTGTTTTAACAAATACTCCTGTTTCTATTCGTATGGGAACTATCGATGAATTGGCTAAGAAATGCAATGCACAAGTAATTCCTGCCGATGCAACCAATCCTAAAGATTTAGACGAATTGTTTACCAAATCTATGGAAGTTTTGGGCGGAAAGGTAGATTTCGTTCTGCATTCAATCGGTATGTCTCCTAATGTTCGTAAGGGACACTCTTACGATGATTTAAATTACGAGTACCTTAAAAAGACCTTAGATGTTTCCGCAACATCATTCCATAAAGTATTGCAATCGGCTAAAAAACTAGATGCCATTAATGAATGGGGATCAGTAGTAGCATTGTCATACGCAGCTGCACAGAGAACTATGTTTGAGTATAACGATATGGCTGATGCCAAAGCTATGCTTGAATCTATTGCACGTAGTTTTGGTTACATTTATGGTCGCGAGAAGAGAGTTCGTGTGAATACAATTTCTCAATCTCCAACAATGACTACTGCAGGTAGTGGAGTTAAAGGTTTTGACTCGTTAATTGACTTTTCAGAAAGAATGTCACCATTAGGAAATGCAGATGCTCAGGAATGTGCAAACTTCTGTATTACACTTTTCTCAGACTTGACAAAAAAAGTGACCATGCAGAATTTATTCCACGATGGTGGTTTCTCAAGTATGGGTATGAGTTACAGGGCAATGAGTCAGTATAATAAGAGTTTCAATCCGTGTGATTGCAAAGAATAATATTCAAACATATTATCTTAAAATCCAGATTGAAAAATCTGGATTTTTTTTTGCGAAAAATCTTAATCTTTATAGATATAATTGATTTTTAAAATCTAACGATAATATGTACATTTGCCCTTAATTTTCTAAAACTTGAAGAGATTTTAAGGATAGAAACAGTATTGGTAATGACTTAGAAGGCTGGTAGTGGTGAATGTAAAACTTTCATCTGATAGAAATCTTTGAAATTGCCTCCCGAGGAATCGGTAATAGAAGTGTGAATCTAATTTTTAAAAAGCTAAGAACAGTTAATTACTAGCTAAAATTGGATAAGAAAATTAGGCTTAAAGCCTGTAACGAAGTAAAATAAATTTTTTTCGAATGAAGGAATACAATATAAATCACTTAAGAGAACTTGAAGCGGAATCTATTTTCGTGATTCGTGAAGTTGCTGCTCAATTTGAAAATCCTGTGATGTTATTTTCAGGAGGAAAGGACTCAATTATCATGTTCCATTTAGCTCGTAAGGCTTTTGCGCCGGCAAAGGTTCCTTTTGCTTTAATGCACGTAGATACAGGGCATAATTTTCCTGAAACAATTCAGTTTCGCGATGAACTGATGGAGGAAACCGGAACTCGTATAATCGTTCGTTACGTACAAGATTCAATTGATCAGGGAAAGGCAATTGAAGAAACTGGTTTTGATGCTAGTAGAAATAAATTACAAACGGTAACCTTGCTTGATGGATTAGAAGATTTGCAAGTGGATTGTGCTATGGGCGGTGGTCGTCGTGATGAAGAAAAAGCACGTGCAAAAGAGCGTTTCTTTTCTCACCGTGATGAGTTTGGTCAGTGGGATCCAAAAAATCAAAGACCAGAACTTTGGAATTTGTTTAATGGTAAAAAGAATATGGGAGAACATTTCCGTGTATTTCCAATTTCCAATTGGACAGAGATGGATGTTTGGCAATATATCTACCTGGAAAATATAAAAATTCCTAATATCTATTTTTCTCACGAACGTGATGTTTTCCTACGTCATGGTAATCTTTTATCAGCTTCGGATTTTATTCCAATGCGTGATACCGAGAAGGTAGAAAAGCGTATTGTTCGTTTTAGAACTATTGGAGATGCTACCTGTACAGGTGCTGTTGAGTCAGAAGCAAATACATTAGAAGATATTATTGAAGAAGTTGCTGCTACAAGAACTACAGAACGTGGTACACGTCATGATGACAAGCGTTCAGAAGCTGCAATGGAAGATCGTAAGAAAGAAGGATATTTTTAAGCAAAAGCTTAAAGGAAAGAATATAAGTGGTTTTTAGCCACTCTCAAAAAATAAAACTTATAGCTAATAGTTAACAGCTAGTAGCATAAAGCTTAAAAAAATGTCAGAGAAAACATCAGGATATTTAGATATGGAACTTTTACGATTCACCACTGCGGGTAGTGTTGATGATGGAAAAAGTACTCTTATCGGAAGATTATTATATGATAGTAAAGCTATTTTCGAAGATCAAATGGAAGCTATCGAAATTAGTAGCCAAAAAAGAGGTGACGAAGAAGTGGATTTAGCCTTACTTACCGACGGCTTAAGAGCAGAACGTGAGCAGGGAATAACAATTGACGTTGCGTACCGATATTTTGCAACTCCTAAAAGAAAATTTATTATTGCTGATACTCCTGGACACATTCAGTATACCAGAAACATGGTAACCGGTGCTTCTACGGCTAATGCAGCTTTAATTTTGGTTGATGCACGTAATGGTGTTATTGAACAAACATTGCGTCACTCATATATTGCGAACTTATTACAAATTCCTCATTTAATTGTTTGTATCAATAAAATGGACTTGGTTGATCATTCTGAGGAAACTTACAATAAGATAAAGGAAGATTATCAGAAAGTTGCTGAGAAATTGAATATTAAAGATGTTCGTTTCATTCCTATTTCGGCAAAATTTGGCGATAATGTTGTTGATCCATCTGAAAATATGGATTGGTACAAGGGTGAAACTTTGTTGAACTTGTTGGAAACTATCGAAATTGTTGATGATAGAAACCATTCAGATGCAAGATTTCCTGTACAATACGTAATTCGTCCTCAGTCTGATGAATATCATGATTACAGAGGGTATGCAGGTAGAGTTGCCAGTGGTGTTTTCAGACCAGGAGATAAGGTAAAAATATTGCCTTCAGGTTTGGATACAACTTTAAAATCAATTGACACTTTCGATGGAGAAATTGATATGGCATTTCCACCACAATCGGTTACTTTAACTTTAAGTGAGGATATCGATATTTCAAGAGGAGATATGATTGTTTCTGCTGAAAATGCACCTAAAGTTGTGCAGGAAGTTGAGGCAATGGTATGTTGGATGAACGAGAGAGCAATGATGCCTCGTGGTAAATACACCATTAAACACACTTCGAATGAGACTCGTTGTATGATTCGTGATGTGAAATTTAAGGTAAATGTAAACACTCTTGAAGAGATGACTGATGACAAGCAAGTTGGTTTGAACGATATTGCTTGTATTAGCTTTAAATCAGCAAAACCATTATTTGTTGACTCTTACAATGATAACAGAATCACTGGCAGTTTCATCATGATTGATGAAGGTACAAATGAAACTGTAGCTGCTGGGATGATAATATAATTTCCAATTACAGGAAAATAAAAATGGCTAACACTTTTGGTGTTAGCCATTTTTTATTTGATGTTAATTAACTTAGAATTTGAATCCAAAAGTCATTCGCAACTGATGATTCTTGTTATTCAGTGTTACAATATCACTTCCTTCATAAAATACGTAATCTTCATCGTACTCTTTGTATTGATATGCTAAATCAAAAAAGAAATTGTTTTGTTTAAATCCAAATCCTCCGGAATATAACTCGCAACTTTCATCTATTCTTCCTTTGTACGGATCGCCTATCTTTGCATATCCACCGCGTAAACTTATATTGTGCGACAATCTGTATTCTCCACCAATTCTTAGGTTGTAAGTAGATTGGTAGGAATTAGCTATGTCTTGATTTAGTCCGATGTAATCTTCACCATCAAATTCTGCATCCGAATAATCTATCATTTCATAATCAACGCTTAAAATAGCTTTTTTACCAAAAAGATAAGCTCCACTAAGAATAGTTCTGAAAGGAGTTTCTAGGTCAAAGTTATTTCTAGCTACATTTTTAGAGTATTCTGCATGATATGCATTACCATCTTCTGGAAATTCAGGAGAACCACTCATTTCAGCACTGAACTGTGAACTCATAAAAGTATTGTATCGCTCATCTAAATTGTAATAAGTAGGAGTGTGAATAGCAGCTCCTAAACGTAAATTTGGAGTAGGGCGAAAAATAGCTCCTATTTTAAAGTTGGCACCAGCACCAGTTGTTTTTTGAAATTCTCGAAAGGTAAATTCATCTAGAGCACTCTCATTAGGAATAACATTTCCGTCTAATCCAAAAATAGTTTCTTTATATGTTGTTGTTGATTTGTAATAAACATCTTGAATTCCAATGGTAGCACCTAAATATAATTTATGAGATATGTTTATTCCAGCCGAAAGAATGTACTCACCAATATATCCTTTTTCGTCGATATATTTCATTTGGTCCATTACATCATTTTCGTAAAGAACAGATTGATATGCCAAATCATCATCTGGATTGATAAGATAGGTATCATAAGCCAATTGTTCTTCAAAAGGATATAAGTCATCAGGATTAGTTCCATTAGCCATATTTGCCCATAAATCTAGACGAGAGGTAGGTGATTCAATTGTCATTAAGAAACCTTCACGATTAAAGTTCGCCACTCGATTGTATCCAATGGCAAAATTAAAGTTCTGAATACCTTTGCTTGGTGCCATACGAGGAACTACACTACCAACGTAGCCTATATTTCCTATTGTAAAGCTATATTTATCTTCTGAGACATTACTGTTTTCAGATTTTGTTAATTCAATAGATGGTGTAAATGTAAATTCTGAACTACGATAAACAGCAATCCCAGCAGGATTAATGCTAAGACTGGAAAAATCACCACCTAGAGCTCCGAAGGCACCACCCATTGCAGTAGAACGAGCTGTTCCGTTATATTCATGTTTAGAGAATCGTAATGCATCATCTATGGTTTGAGCACTTACTGCTCCAACGATACATGTCATCATTAGAATTAAATATATACGTTTCATACTTTAAGATTTTAGTAATGGTAGTAGAGAACATTTGAAATCAGTATTAATGATTTCACTGTTCAATTAATTTTATATTTTTTTATTTATAATCAAGGAGAGCTGGAGGACTTGCTCTCTTTGATTATATACTATATTATCTTCTTCGACTGCTTCCAGATGAACTTGAGGAGCTTCCGGATGATCTTGAACTACCTGAAGATCTTGAACTACTTCCAGATGATCGATATGAACTACCTGAAGATCTTGAACTACTACCTGAAGATCTGTAGCTACCCGATGATCTACTTGAAGATCTGGATGAACCACTCTTGTAAGTTCCAGATGATCTTGATCTACTCGAGGAATTACTTCTTACTTTAGAGTACGTAGACTTACTTGTTGATCTATTTGAATACCCTGAATTCCTTGTACTTCTTGATGAATTGTAAGAAGGTCTGGTAGCTGTTCTTGTTTTATTATAACTTGGTGAGCTATTTCTTCTAGTATTCGAATATGTACTGGATCGGTTAGAGTTATTTCCCGTTTTAGATCCATATCTGGTTCTTGAATATGAGTTTGTTCCATTTGAACTTTTTCTTGTGGAAGAATTGTTATAATTACTTCTTGAGGAAGATCCACTACTGTTGGCATTACTGTAGGTCCGTCTTGTTGAAGAACTATAGCGTGATGCTGCTCTACTTCTTCTTGTATCAGATGAAGTATAACTTGAAGCTCTTCTGGAACTGCTAGTTGTAGTTGCTTTAGTACCGGACGATGATCTTCTTGTTGATGCAGTTGTTCCTGCTTTGGAGCTTGATCTGCGACTTAGGTCCGAATTACCCGTTGTACCAGCTTTATATCCTGATGATCTTCTTGTGCCTCGGTAAGTTGGTGTGTTGTAGTAGCTTCCGTTATTTCCTGCATAATGGTGGTGGTGATGTCCATAATATCCATAGTAATGATTGTATGGGTAATAATGTCCATAATGGTTATAAGGATAATATCCTCCCCATGCAAAACTAGTACCCCAATACCAGGAATCCCATCCGAAACCTACTCCCCAACTGGAATATCCATATGGGTAATTATAGGCAAAGTAATTACCATATTTCATAGTATGAAAATCATAGTAACTGTAAAGTCTGTGATTTGTCCATGATGGAGTCCACCAAACATTATCACCATCAACGTATACATTCCAGTCTGGATTTCCTGCTAACCACATTGCCAAACTGTAACCACTACCATCGTAATAGCCAAAGCCCTGTGGGTACATTTCTCTAAGTCTGGCAGCTTCTTGGGCATCTCTATCCGATCCAGTAAATCCACCTAGGTAATAACCAGAATCTTCCGCTTGAAAAATCAAAGTGTCAACACTTCCAATTGAATCATTCTCTAAAATGGCAGCATATTGTTCCTGAATTTCTTTAAAGTTTCTGTCATCAACTTTTGACGTACTAATTTTTGGATTGGTTTTTGTTTGAGTTGTTGATTTAGTGGCAGGTGCAAGTTGGTTACTTTTGGGAGTAACCTCTGCTTTTTGCACTAGTAAAGGTGCATCGTTAGGGTTGTAATAAATATCGTCCTCATATAGGGCTGCACCCATATATGAAGGCGAACATCCTGTTGCAAACAGGGCTGAAATTAAAAGAATTTTGAAATAGGTTTTCATAGCTTGTCCTCCAGTTAATGAATATCTAAGATAATTTTATACTTTTGTAAGGAATTTTATTCAGCCTAAAAGTAGCAAATACTATACCAAAACTATATCGAATGGCAAAAGTTTTAACGAGCAGAAGCGAAAATTACTCGCAATGGTATAACGATCTGGTTATCAAAGCAGATTTAGCAGAGAATTCTGCAGTAAGAGGATGTATGATCATAAAGCCTTACGGTTATGCAATCTGGGAAAACATGCAAGCGGTTCTTGACAAGATGTTCAAGGATACCGGGCATCAAAATGCATATTTTCCACTATTAATACCAAAATCATTTTTAAGCAAGGAGGCAGATCATGTTGAAGGATTTGCAAAGGAATGTGCAGTTGTAACTCATTATCGTTTAAAAAATGATCCCAACGGGAAAGGTGTTATCGTTGATCCTGATGCGAAGTTAGAAGAGGAGTTGATTATTCGACCAACTTCAGAGACTATTATTTGGAATACATACAAAAATTGGATTCAGTCCTATAGAGATCTTCCTATTCTTTGTAACCAGTGGGCAAATGTAATGCGTTGGGAAATGCGAACTCGTTTGTTTTTGAGAACTGCCGAATTCTTGTGGCAAGAAGGTCATACTGCTCATGCAACCAAAGAGGAAGCATTAGTGGAAACGGAGCAGATGATCAATATTTATGGTGATTTTGCAGAGCAATATATGGGAGTTCCTGTATTAAAAGGACATAAAACTGAATCGGAAAGATTTGCCGGTGCTCTAGATACCTATTGTATTGAAGCATTAATGCAGGATGGAAAAGCTCTTCAAGCAGGTACTTCTCACTTTTTGGGACAGAATTTTGCAAAAGCATTTGATGTGAAGTTTGCAAATAAAGAGGGTAAGGAAGATTACGTTTGGGCTACGTCATGGGGAGTTTCAACTCGATTGATGGGAGCATTAATTATGGCTCACTCCGATGATAAAGGTTTGGTATTGCCTCCAAAATTGGCTCCAATCCAAGTAGTGATTGTACCAATTTATCGCAAGGCTGAGGAGTTAGAGAAAATTGCAGCCAAGATTGATCCTATTGTTGCTAAGTTGAAAACTTTGGGAATCTCTGTTAAATTTGATGATAGCGATAATCGTAAGCCAGGTTGGAAATTTGCTGAGTACGAATTAAAAGGTGTACCGGTACGTTTGGCAATCGGTAACCGTGATTTGGAAAATGGAACCATTGAATTGGCTCGACGTGATAATTTAACTAAGGAAACCTTACCAATTGATGGTATTGAAGAAGTAATTGAGAAATTATTGGTAGAGATTCAGGATAATATTTTCCAGAAAGCATTAGACTTTAGAGCTGAGAAAACAACTAAGGTTGATTCTTACGAAGAGTTTAAAGAGCTGTTGGAATCAAAAACAGGTTTCTTCCTTGCTCATTGGGATGGAACAGCAGAAACAGAAGAGAAGATTAAGAATGAAACTAAAGCAACCATTCGTTGTATTCCTTTTGATGGTGAAGAGGAAGAGGGTGTTTGTATGATTTCAGGTAAACCTTCGAAGAAGAGAGTTGTTTTTGCCAAAGCATACTAGAAGAATAATACACAATCATAATAAAACAGTCATCGATATTTCGGTGACTGTTTTTTTGTATATTTATATTCCTCTAAAACAACTATACAATGAACATATTGAATACAAAAACTGCAATCCTTAATACAATTAGGGATAAAGCCACACTAAAACAAAAGGTTTATCAGAACACTAAGGATATTTTTGAAGATCTGCGCAAAGTTTTGGAAGATCTGGTAATTGAATACAATGCAGAATTATTAGATGCGGATGAAAAGGTATTGTTGGAATATGAAGACAAAGGTGAGTTTGAATTTCAAATAAAGGTTGCTTCGGATATCTTAATATTTAGTTTACATACCAATGTTTTTCAGTTCAACAGGGATCACAATGTTTGGGAACAAAACTATGTGAAAAGTAATCCCGATAATGCTTATTCCGGTATAATAAACATCTATAATTTCCTTGCTGATTCCTTTAAGTACACACGATACGAGGATTTAGGCTATTTGGTAGCTCGTATTTTTATTAATCGAGAAAAGCACTTTATTGTTGAAGGTAAGAGACAAATGGGTTTGTTGCAAACTGATTTATCGGCAAGTAAGGCAAATAAGGAAAGTTTACGAGTAATAGTAGAAACTGCTATCAACTATTCTTTAAATTTTGATTTGTTGGTGCCACCATACGACAATGTTAAAATCATGTCGGTTGCACAGATTTTTGAGAAAATACAGAACGCCAGAATTCCAACAGGAAAAAGATTAGGATTTCAGTTTAAGTCGGATGATGTTTAAATTGAAAAGAGATAGAATTTTAAAATATCATTTGTAATATTGTAACGCTTCACCAATTACTGGGAAGCGTTTATTTATGCATTATTAAAACAAACACTAGATATGAGTACCGTAACCGATAAATTTATCCGATACGTAAAATTTGACACAGAATCGGATACAGAAACAGGATTAACTCCAAGTACTCCAGGTCAAATGGTTTTGGCTGAGGAATTGAGAAATGAATTGGAAGAAATTGGTCTTGAAAATGTGAGTTTAGATGAGAATGGCTATCTAATGGGAACACTTCCATCCAATTTAGATCATGAAGTACCTGCAATTGGTTTTGTTGCTCACATGGATACAAGCCCCGATTTTTCAGGTAAAAATGTAAACCCTCAGTTTGTTGAGAACTACAATGGAGAAGATATTGTCTTAAATCAGGCAGAGAATATTGTAATGAAAGTGGCAGATTTTCCTGAATTAACACAATACAAAGGACAAACTTTGATTACTACAGACGGTACTACGCTATTAGGTGCCGATGACAAAGCGGGAGTTGCTGAGATAATTACCGCAATAGAATATTTAGCAAAGCATCCTGAAATTAAGCATGGAACTGTTCATATTGGTTTTACACCTGATGAGGAGATTGGTAAAGGAGCGGATTTTTTCAATGTGAAAAAATTCGGAGCCGAGTTTGCTTATACATTGGATGGTGGTGAAATAGGAGAGTTGCAGTATGAAAATTTCAATGCTGCTTTTGCTAAAATAACCTTTAAAGGCAGAAATGTTCATCCGGGAATGGCTAAGGATAAAATGATCAACTCGATGTTGATTGCCAATGAATATCTTACGCGATTACCGAAAGAAGAAGTTCCTGAAAAAACCGAAAACTACCAGGGATTTTACCACTTGATTTCTATGGATGGTGGAGTAGAGAGTTCAACTCTTCAATACATTATTCGTGATTTTGATATGGATAATTACGAATCTCGCAAGAAATTTGTTCAAGATTTGTGTGAGGAATTCAATCAAAAGTATGGCGAGGGAACTGTAAGTATTGAGATGACCAACCAGTATTACAATATGCGTGAAAAGGTGGAGCCGGTAAAATACATAGTTGATATAGCGGAAGAAGCCATGAAACAAGTAGGGGTTGATCCTATGGTGATTCCTATTCGTGGAGGAACTGATGGCAGCCGATTATCGTATATGGGCTTACCTTGTCCGAATATTTTTGCTGGAGGACATAATTTTCATGGACGATTTGAATACGTTCCAGTTGAATCTATGGAGAAAGCAGTTGAGGTAATTCTTAAAATTGTAGAGCTAATCTCCAAACGGTAGTTAGAATAAATATTATAAGTAAAAGCAACCCAATTGGTTGCTTTTTTTGCATCTAAATAATTGCTACATTTAAAGGACTCGAATTGATAAATAGGGATTCCTGTTTGCAAAAGGAACTGTATCCTTATAAATGAAAAAAGAAATTCTTAATGAAAAAGAGTTTACTAGCGATATGTTATTTTCTATTAATAGTACTGTATGCCAGTGCTCAAAAAGAGATTCGAGTTGGAGCATTCAATTATTATCCTGCCATATATCAAGATACCAATGGAGAAATAAAGGGTTTTTATGTTGACGCATTTAAAGAAATTGAGGAAAAAGAAAATTTACAATTTAAATATGTCTTTGGTTCGTGGGATCAATGTTTACAATGTATAAAAGATGAGGAAGTTGATTTTTTAGTTAGTGTGGCATACACTGAAGAAAGAGTACTCTTTATGGATTATGCATCGGTGCCATTGTTAACGGTTTGGGGAGAGGTGTATGTTAATTCCTCTTCAAATATTGATGGAATTCGTGATTTAGAAGACAAAAAAGTAGCTATCATGAAAGCGGATATTAATTCCTGGTATTTGCAGGAATTAACAAGAAAGCTATCCGTTAACTGCACCTTTGTCTATGGAGAGGATTCTGATGATGTTTTTAGTAAAGTGGCTAGGAATAAGGTGGATGCAGGAGTTGTGAACAATACATTTGGAGCAGCAAAATCCAGAGAGTATGATTTGCATTCAAGTGGGATTATTTTTAATCCTTTTGATATTTATTTTACGGTTAAAAAGGGGAAAAATAAAGACATATTAAACTTACTGAATCAATATTTAGAGGAGTGGAAATACAAGAGTAATTCTGTTTACAATATAGCTAGACGAAAGTGGTCGCATGGTGATGTTGGAACCATACAGATTTTTCCTAAATGGTTGAAAAATGCCACTATTATGGTAGTTGGAATATTGGTTGTTTTAGTAAGTTTTCTAGTTCTATTACGTTACCGGGTAAATGTTGCGACCAGAAAGGTCAGAAATACGGAGGATAAATTGAGTAGAGCTATATTATTTGCTCCTTTCCCAATAATGATTCATGCTGAAGATGGAGAGGTAATTGCAATTAGTGATTCATGGACAGAAATAAGCGGTTATTCCCATAAGGAGATTCCTACAATTTCAGATTGGACGGAAAAAGCTTACAGGCAAAAAAGTACTGTTGTTAAAGAATCTATAGATAGACTTTACTCTTACAATAAGAAAATTGAGGATGGAGAGTTCGAAATATTCACTTCTAACGGAGAGAAGGTGATTTGGGATTTTAGTTCTGCTCCATTGGGGACTTTTGACGATGGCAGAAGACTTGTTATTTCAATGGCAAAAGATGTTACTGAACGTAAGTTATATGAATCGGAATTAATTACTGCAAAAGAGCGAGCAGTTAAAAGTGATATACTAAAATCCGCCTTCCTGGCTAATATGAGTCACGAAATTCGTACTCCAATGAATGGGATAATTGGTTTTGCAGATTTGCTTAAAACTCCACAATTAAATAGTGAAAAGCAGGAAAAATACATTAAAATTATTACTAAAAGTGGTAAAAGAATGCTCAATATTATAAATGATATTGTGGATATTTCAAAGATTGAATCGGGATTAACTGAAGTGAATATTCAGGAAACAAATATTAATGAACAACTCGATGAAATTTATAATTTTTTTAAACCAGAGGTTGAAGATAGGGGAGTGCTTTTGCGCTGTAAGGATCAACTAATAAAACGAGAGGAAAAGATTAATACAGACGATGAAAAAATATTTGCTGTATTAATGAACCTTGTGAAAAATGCATTGAAATATTGTGAAAGAGGTTTTATTGATTTTGGATGTGTAAGAAAAGAGAATTGCTTGGAATTCTATGTGAAGGATACTGGAATTGGGATAGCTAAAGACAAACATAAAGCCATATTCGAACGATTTATTCAAGCTGATATATATGATGTTAATGCTCGACAGGGTGCAGGTTTAGGACTGGCAATATCAAAAGCTTATGTAGAAATGTTGGGCGGAAATATATGGGTAGAGAGTGAAATAGGAGAAGGTGCTAATTTTTATTTTTCCATTCCTATTCTAATGAACATGCCTAAGAAAGAAGTAAGTCCTCTTCAAAATCAGACTCAAAAAAATTAAATTAATTCTCCTTATGAGATTTCTTTTTCAAGAAGTTTGCCTCCTTTAAACATCGCAATAAGTATTGGATGAATATCATTACCCAACTTACTTAAACAGTACTCTACTTTAGGAGGCACCTCAGGATATACTTTTCTCTCCACAAATCCCGATTCTTCCAATTCTTTTAGATTTTTGCTCAGCATTCTGTCGCTAACATCAGGAATTAATTTTACCAATTCGGAATAGCGTTTTGTTCCCTGTTTTAGGTGCAAAATAATAGTTGCCTTACGTTTTCCTTTCACGTAATTGATAAATGTATCGATGGGACAAACTCCTTTTTCCAAATCTTTTAATTTTTTATGGGTTGATAATCAGCAATTCAGAACAAAATGTTAGTATCTTATTGAATTGTAAGTTATTGATTTGTAGATTAAATACCCGTAATTTTGTTGCAAGATAAGAATAAATAAGAAATCTGATATGAACAAAGAATTTAAAGCACTTCGAATTAGCGAGGAGAATGGACAATATATACGTAAAATTGAAACCAGAAAGATTGAAGATTTGCCTGAAGGTGAAGTTTTAATTCGTGTGTATTTTTCATCTTTGAATTACAAGGATGTCTTGTCGGTTTCAGGCAATAAAGGAGTAACACGAAAATATCCACATACACCTGGAATTGATGCTGCTGGAATCGTAGAACATTCTTCTTCAACAAAATTTAAAGTGGGTGATGAGGTGATTGTAACCAGTTATGATTTGGGCATGAATACCGATGGCGGATTTTCGGAGTACATTCGAGTACCTGAATCATGGGTTGTATCCTTACCAAAAGGGATGAATTTGCGTGAAGCAATGATTTTCGGGACAGCTGGTTTTACTGCAGCACTTTCGGTTTACAGATTATTAGCTGCAGGACAGACGCCCGAAATGGGACCAGTTGTGGTAACCGGAGCTTTAGGTGGTGTTGGTAGCATTGCTATTAGCATTTTAGCCTCTTTAGGTTTTGAAGTGATCGCAGCAACTTCTAGTGCAAATGGAGGAGAGGAAGAATTGCATGACTTAGGAGCTGCTAGTAGAATTTCATCTGAAATAAGCGATGATCTATCGGGAAGACCATTGTTAAAACCTCTTTGGGCAGGTGCCATTGATGTGGTTGGTGGAAATACCTTGCATACACTTTTGAAGGCTTGTAAACCAATGGGAAATGTAACTTGTTGCGGGAATATCGGATCTGGTGATTTGGTGATGACTGTTTATCCGTTCATCTTAAATGGAATCAGTTTAATTGGTATTGATTCCCAAAAATGCCCAATGGAACTTAGACAAAAAGTGTGGAACAAATTGGCTTCAGAGTGGAATGTGTACAAGAATAAGGAGCAAATTATTGAATCCTCATTAGAAAATTTGGATACTTATATCGATCTGATGTTAGAGAAGAAAAGTAGAGGTCGAGTAATTGTGAAATTATAAATACTACAAAACGAAGTAGATTAAAGGCAGCCATTAGGTTGCCTTTTTATATTCTGAATCAATAATAAACGGAAATAAATGAATTGGATTACTTTCTGTCGAAATTATTGTAGAATTAAGATCACACTCAGCTTGATGTAACTTTTCTGCATAAGTTGAGTTGAAGATTGTATTGATTTTCATTATTAATAAGTTACTGGTTAGTTTACGCAACCTTCTATAAATATGTGCATCTGACAGTAAAAGAATTGATTATGAAAATATATAGATTTATTTTGTTTTTTTCACTTTGTTTAATGATAGCTTGTGACAAAGATTCCGAAACTCAGTTAGATGAAGAAAAAGAACAGTTTGTACCTACTGATGTTTTTGTGAAGGTGAAAGCTAATTATACAATCGATCAAGTTTTTAGTTTTATTAATGGATTTGAGCATGAAGTTGAAAATATTCATTCTTTAACATTCACTTCAGACTTTCCTTCAGATAGTTTGCAATATATACTGGATTTTTTAAATGCAAAAACATACACAAATGATGGAAATGTATGGTTTGTAAATGGATATTTACATTATCAAACAAAGCTTGTAACCATTTTTCCAAGACTATTTGATATGAAAAATAAAAGTTATCAGTCGGATTGGATTGAGTCAATGGAAATATTAAAATTAAATGAGGTCATAGAAGGAGAAATTGCTGGATCTATAATATATTTCCATGTTCCGGAGGGAGACGAGAAGGCGTGGGTAAGGAAGTTTGAAGAATATGAATTTGTTGAATGGGCTGAAGTAAATCATATTCTTAATTTAAATCCTTATCCTTAAATGAAAATTTAAATAGATAGCAAGAATAATAAATGAAGTCTATCGAATTACAAAGAGCAATTGTTTTGATTACGCTGTATTCTGACTAATTTTCGTCATTGGAAACCTATAGATATTAGAAAGATCACGAAATAAATTTCTATGAAAAACCTCGCCATTCTAATTTTATCAATCATCACCACCTCCTGTTCAACATCCAAGATAGAAAAGTTAGAGTTTCTGGAAGGAACGTGGCAGATTGAAGGTAAGGAGCAATTCGAAGTGTGGGAACAAAACGGAGAAGAGTTAAAAGGCTATGGATATAATATCAAGGAAAACCATAAACAGATTAGCGAAACTTTAGCTATAAAGATGGTCAACGGAAAAGTAGTTTATCAGGCAACAGTAGCCAATCAGAACGAGGGAGCTACGGTTTCATTTCAATTGAACGATACCATTAATGATTATTATTCCTTCGAAAATGCAAAACACGATTTTCCTAATAAAATACAATACTACAAGCTGAGTGAGAATAAAGTAAAGGTGAAAGTTTTAGGTGATGTGAACAAAGGATTTTCATTTGAGATGAATCGTGTGGAATAACTCCTCTGCATTTTTGAGATAGCTTGCATTTATTTTTCAATAAATTCCTATAAATCCATACCTTGTTTTTAAGTCTTTAAGACCTGTTGACACTACTTTGATATTTGTCGATACAAGCCAAAGATATGTTGACATATCTCTGAGACTTTCCGAAAGAAGCCAATGATCTGTCGTCGCTAGCCAAAGGATCGTCGCTACAAGCCAATGATTTGTCGTTGCTAGCCAAAGGCTTGTATGTACACGCCAATAACTTGACGGAACATCCCAATGCTTTGTTCTTACTACTCTAGCTTTCTGCGGCGCCGGAATATTATAAATGTCAGCTTACAAGCTGCAAACTTACTACAACAAGCATTAGATGTGTCCAGATAAACTTAAAACCTACAACAGCAAAGCATCAACAAGCAGGAATAAAGGATAGAATTTCGTTAACACAAATTATAGTACTTAAAATCACTTCTAGTACACTAGTTCATTGGTGTAGACTTGGATGATTAGAGTAAAAAAGTTTTACCTAAAGCAGAAAGCTTCTTGTGTATCTTTTACTTAAATTTGCGGCATGCGAAAAAAGCTTACTTTTCATATATCCAATACCAGGAAATTCAAGGAGCAATTGCTGTTTTGGAGCAAGAAGTTCGATCATGCTTGTATTTTAGATAGTCATGAGGTAAATCAAAAAGCCAATTCGAAGGCTGAGTACAACACTTACGAATTGGTTGCAGGAATTGATGCTTTGCAAATAGTAGAACCTAAACAGGATTTTTTCTACCATTTAACCGAAGCTGTTGATCATGCCAAGGATTGGTGGTTTGGTTATTTGGGGTATGATTTAAAAAATGAAATTGAAGAGCTAGAGTCGAATAATCAGGATGAATTGTATTTTCCTGAAATGAATTTTTTTCGTCCGCGTTGGGTTTTTATATTGGACGTTGATACTCTTATTGTTGAATTTTTTGAAGAGGAATTTAACGAGGAACAGATATTCAGGTTAATTGATGAAATTGATAATCTGGATTTACCAAAAGAGCAGGAAGTGAATGTTCCTGAAATTAATTGTAGAATAAATCGTGATGAATACCTGGAATCAGTTGGCAAACTGAAAGATCACATTCGAAGAGGTGATATTTATGAGGTGAATTTTTGCCAGGAATTTTATGCGAAGGATACTTTCATTAAACCACGACAAACTTACCGAAAGTTGATGGAAGTTTCGCCAACACCCTATTCTTGTTTTTACCAAATAGGAGAGCAGTATTTGCTGTCTGCAAGTCCGGAGCGTTACATTAAAAAACAAGGGAAGAAAATTATATCACAACCCATAAAAGGAACTGCAAAACGTGGTGCCGATGCTGCAGAGGATAAGCAGATTAAGGAGGATTTGTTTAAGGATCCTAAGGAGAGAGCCGAGAACATCATGATTGTTGATTTGGTTCGAAACGATTTATCGAGAACTGCTGCAAAAGGTTCTGTTATTGTTGAGGAATTGTGCGGAATTTATAGTTTTCCACAGGTTCATCAGATGATTTCTACGGTTGTTTCTGAATTAAGAGAAGATGTTCATTTTGTAGAGGCGATTCGAGAAAGTTTCCCGATGGGATCGATGACCGGAGCACCAAAAGTGCGCGCTATGAAGTTGATTGAGAGATATGAGTCAACAAAACGAGGCTTGTTTTCGGGAGCAGTTGGATATTTTACGCCTGAAGGTGATTTTGACTTTAATGTAGTGATCCGAAGTATTCAATACAACGCAAGAAATAACTATCTTTCGTTTATGGTTGGCGGAGCCATAACCATGCAATGCGAGCCTGAAAAAGAATACGATGAGTGTCTGCTAAAGGCAAAAGCAATTATGAGAGTTTTAAAGAATGTTTAAACTCAATTATTCATTACCAATTATATCATTGATATTGTGTTTCGAAAATTAGTCCATTTTGTAGAAGAAGAAAACCTGTTTTATCGTGATGAGAAGATATTGGTTGCGGTTAGTGGAGGTATAGATTCTGTTGTTTTACTGCATTTGCTTAAGCAAATGGAAATTGATTGTGCTATTGCGCATTGCAATTTTCATTTACGTGGCGATGAATCGGATGGTGATTTAGAATTTGTAAGAGATTTGGCAGAACAATATGGAATTCCTTTTTATTCTAAAGATTTTGATACTAAGGAATATGCTGCAGAAAATAAGCAGTCGATAGAAATGGCAGCACGCGAATTGCGCTACGAATGGTTCGAACAGCTTCGTGAGCTACTTTCCTATCAATATATCGCGGTTGGTCATCATGCCGACGATGTTGCCGAAACTGTACTTATTAATTTGGTGCGTGGAACTGGTATTCATGGCTTAACGGGAATCAAATCAAAACTGGGGAAGATTATTCGTCCTTTGTTACCTTTTACAAGAATGGAGTTGGAAGCTTATGCAAAAGAGAATAATTTGCTGTACCGCGAAGATTCTACCAATAAAGAAACAGATTTTGTTCGAAATAAAATTCGACATCATATCATTCCGGTTTTAGAAGAAATTAATCCTTCTATCCGAAAAACAATGACCGAAAATGTGGCTCGTTTTCGTGAAGTAGAACAGATTTATAATGATGTAATTGAAGAGAACCGTTTGCATTTGGTTTTTCAGCGCGATGATCAATTGATGATTTCTATTCATAGATTGCAAGAATTGCCTTCGCCAAGTTCACATCTGTTTGAGATTTTGTCACCATTTGGTTTTCATCATCGCGATGTGAAAATGATTGCCAAATCATTGGATTCAATTTCTGGGAAAAGATTTTTCAGTTCTACGCATCAATTATTACGCGACCGAAAGTATCTGATTTTGTCAAACTTGGAAGAAGTTGATCAGAATATGTACGAAATCGAAGAGGCCGATTGTGAAACGGATATACCAATTGAGATGGAAGCTTCATTTATTAATAGAACTCCTGATTTTAAGTTTCCAACGAGTCCTAAGATAGCTTGTTTCGATGCGAATAAATTAAAATTCCCTTTGCTTATTCGTAAGTGGAAAGAAGGAGATCAGTTTCGCCCAATTGGAATGAAAGGCACTAAGAAAGTTTCGGATTATTTCATCGATAAAAAATTCTCCTTAAGCGATAAGGAAAGCACCTGGTTGTTGTGCTCTGGTGAGAGAATCATGTGGATTGTAGGGCATCGCATGGATGATAGGTTTAAGATAACCGATAAGACTACCAAAATATATCGATTGGAATTGAAATAATCTACTGTGTGAGTTAATTGAGTTGTTGTTCAATATCTTCTTTTTTCTTAAAATCTCCTTTAGATTTTATAAATTAGTCCTTTCAATTATACAATCAACCCAAACTACCTAACATGAATTTATTAAGAAGAGGCATTGGTATATGTCTGTTACTCCTGGTTTCACTTGCTACGTTTTCGCAAGTTGGAGATATCGTTAAGGAAGATTTAAAAGACTTAAAGAAATACAATCAGAATTTGGATCACCGTCTGGATCGTCTGCAGAAAATGGTAGATGACCTCATTTGGTTCGAGAGAGTAGGAGATGTGGCTCACATCGATAAATTGTACATTTATGGTCCTCCAAAATGGAAAGAGAAAAATCCAACAGCTAAAGGAGCCGGAAATCCAGTTAAATTTTGGACCTATGTATTTGTTCCTAAAAATATTGATGTTAATAAGAAATATCCATTGATGGTTTTACCACACGGTGGTGTTCATGGTGATTTTACTACCTATTACACTCATATCGTTCGTGAATTAATTGCACAAGAATACATTGTAGTTGCAGCTGAATATCGTGGTAGTACTGGTTATGGAAAGGGTCATTATGAGAAGATCGATTATGGTGGATTGGAAAACGAAGACGTTTATGCCAGCCGCAATTACATGATAGAAAATTACGATTTTGTAGATGAGAATCGTGTTGGAATCATGGGTTGGAGCCATGGTGGAATGATTACGCTTTTTAACTTATTCAATCATCCGAAGGATTATAAAGTAGGTTTTGCAGGAGTTCCGGTAAGTGACCTCGTTGCAAGAATGGGATATATGACTCAATCGTACAGAGATTTGTATTCAGCAGATTATCACATTGGTAAAACTGCAAATGATAATTTGGCTGAATATCGTCGTCGCTCGCCAGCATGGAATACTCATAAATTTCAGAATACACCATTGCTAATTCATACCAATACCAATGATGATGATGTGAATGTTTTGGAGGTGGAGCATTTGATAAAATCGCTAAAGGCAGATGGTAAGAAATTTGAATATGAAATTTTTCAAGCTGTTCCTGGAGGACATTCATTTGATAGAATGGATACCAAAAAAGCGAAGGAAATACGTGTAAGGATCTACAAGTTTTTAGCCAAGCAATTGCAGCCCAATAAACCTATCAATACTTTAAAAGACATCCAGAAAGCTGGATATAAATTTTAATATAAAAGAGCTTACCTAAATGGTAAGCTCTTATTGTTTTAACAGTTTCTATACTTGTCGTTTAATCCGATGCCTTTTAGTATCATCGGAATTATTTTTTCTATCCTTTTCAATTTTGTGGCTTCTCGTTTAGCTTGCGCTATGTGCAAAGCGTACTCTTTTTGTTTGTATGCAGTGAATTTTGCAAACATATCAGCTGCCTTTAAATCGGCATCCAAGGCTTGTTTTAATTCAGTTGGGATTTTAAACTTAGACGATTTTTTAGCAATAGGAACGGTCTTACCTTCCTTTTGATTTAATATGGCTTCTTCCAAATAGTATAGAATGGTATCTTCATCAATTTCATTCAAGGAAGTAAATCTCATTTGCCTCATAGCATTTGTTTTGCCTTCCTGAGCATTGAGCAAAAGTTTTTTGGTATCAGAAAGCAAAGCACCTTGAAAAAACCATAAGCCAACATAGCCTTTAAAAGCTCCCAGACCAACTACATTTTTACCTGCTATTGTATAAGTTGGAGCTCCCCATTTTATACACTCTACCAATTCTGTTTTTTGAATGATACTTCTGAGTAAGTTAAGTTCATTTTTCCATTCGTTTTTGATCTCAAGATACTCTTCAACGTTCGCAGCTCTTTGCATGACTTTTTGATTCTTTTTATTTACAATCTACAATATAACAAGAAAAGCACAGCCTATTGGCTATGCTTTTAATATTATGGTTTTCTTAGAGTTTTACAAAGGAATATTTCCATGCTTTTTAGGAGGATTCTGTTCGCTCTTATTGGCACACATTTCCAAAGCCTGAATCAATTTATAACGACTTTCTTTAGGTTGAATAACCTCGTCGATATAACCCAATTCGGCAGCTTTATATGGATGAGCAAACTTATCTCTATAATCATCAATAGCTTCAGCTCTTTCTGATTCTGTTAGACCTTTGTGCATGATATTTACAGCACCTTCGGCACCCATTACAGCAATTTCACCAGTAGGATAGGAGTAATTTATATCAGCACCAATATGTTTCGATGCCATTACATCGTAAGCACCACCATAAGCCTTTCGGGTAATTAAAGTAATTTTTGGAACAGTTGCTTCAGCAAAAGCATACAATAGTTTTGCTCCATGCTTAATAATTCCACCATACTCTTGAGCAGTTCCAGGTAGGAATCCTGGTACATCTACAAAGGTGATTAATGGAATGTTGAAAGCATCGCAAAAACGGACAAATCGAGCTGCTTTTGTAGAGCTATTAATATCCAAAACACCAGCCATATTTGCAGGATTATTGGCAACAATACCTACAGGTTTACCTGCAAGTCTCGCGAATCCTATGGTAATATTTGGCGCATATAAAGGCATTACCTCAAAAAAGTTCTGATCATCAACAACAGTTTCTATAATGTCTTTGATATCGTAAGGTTTGTTTGGATCTGCTGGAACAATATCCTGAAGTTTTTCATCTTCACGATGGATGTTGTCTGTACAAGGTTTAACCGGAGGATCCTCCATATTATTGGAAGGAAGAAAACCGATTAACTCACGTAACATCATCATTGCCTGTTCGTCGTTATCGGCAGTAAAGTGAGCAACACCACTTTTAGAGTTGTGTGTAAGAGCTCCACCTAATTCTTCTTTAGTAACTTCTTCGTGCGTTACAGTTTTAATAACATCAGGACCAGTAACAAACATGTAGCTCGTATCTTTTACCATCATGATAAAATCCGTAAGAGCAGGAGAATACACGGCTCCACCGGCACAAGGTCCCATAATTGCAGAGATCTGAGGAATAACTCCCGAACCTCTCACATTTTGGTAAAAGATATCAGCATAACCAGCTAAACTTTGGACACCTTCCTGAATTCGAGCTCCACCAGAATCGTTGAGACCAACTATTGGTGCACCCATTTTCATTGCAAGCTTGGTAATTTTTACGATTTTATCGGCGTTTGCACGACTTAAGGATCCACCAAAGACGGTAAAATCTTGAGCGAATACATAAACCAAACGGTCATCGATTTTTCCGTAACCGCAGACTACACCATCTCCAAGAATCTTGTTCTTTTCCATTCCAAAATCTGTCGATCGGTGAGTTACCATTTTATCCACCTCTACAAAAGTTTCAGGATCTAAAAGATCATAAATTCTTTCACGAGCAGTTTTTTTCCCGGCAGCATGATGCTTATCAATTCTAGCTTGCCCGCCACCTTCTTCAGCAGCTTTATTTAATTCTTCAAATTTTTTGATTTTATCTTCTAATGTCAACATTGCTTTGTTTTGTTTCTGTTCTACAAATTTAAGAACAAAGGTTTTTAGTTAAGGTTTCTTTTTAATCGATGAATACAAGAGGTTGATTCCCGTCAATGGTGTCTTCTTCTTTCACAAAGATTTCTTTCACCAATCCGTCTTTCATTGCTTTGTATTCACTTTCCATTTTCATTGCTGATACGATAATAACGGTATCGCCTTTTTTAACTTCATCGCCTAAACCAACAGGTATTTTAACAACCTTTCCTGGCATTGGAGATGTAATTGTACTTTCAGCAGTTTCCAGATTACCAGCATTCCTTGCCTGTTGATATTTGGTTTCTGCGTCAATAATTTCAGCTTCGTATGAGTGATAAAAAGTGTTGACTGTATATTTCTTAGGAGTTCCGTTCTCGATTAATTCTACATTGTATGAACGCCCTTTGTACATTACTGAATAAACGCCAGTTTCTACTTGTTGCATATCCAGATCGTACTCCTTGTTGTCGACCATTATTTTTACAGAGTTGCCATCTTCAGCCAGAAGCTCAACTTTTGCAATTCGGTCGTCCAATTTTATTTCAAGTGCCATAACGATTTAATAATTTTAAGATTTAATTTTCACTAGCTCTGTACATGCCACGACGACGACCAAACTCTTTCCAACCACTGTTTTTAGAGCATTTTTGATCGACCTGAACATTTTTAAGTTTGTGATGATAATCAATAAAGGCGGCAACAATTGCCAGATCTTCAAACTGCTGTTTGGCTTCATCATCTGCTAACAGAAATTCTTCGTTATTTTGAATAAAATGGGTATCGTAGTTACCTGATCTAAAGTCTTCACAATCCATTATTTTCTCTAAGAATTTAATAGATGTCTTGACTCCGGTAATTTTGTATTCGTAAAGAGCACGACGCATTCTTTCGATTGCTTCCTCTCTTGTTCTTGCCCAAATAATCAATTTAGAGATCATTGGATCGTAGTGAATAGGGATTTCATAGCCTTCATAAACATAGCCATCGGTTCTAACTCCTAATCCCATTGGTTCGGTAATATGAGTTATTAGACCTGGACTAGGCATGAAGTTATTGTCAGTATCTTCTGCATAAATTCTACACTCTATTGCGTGACCAAATTGAAAAACTTCTTCTTGTTTGATATTCAATTTTTGACCTTCAGCAATAAGAATTTGTTGTTTTACAAGATCATAACCAGTGGTTCGTTCCGTTATAGGATGCTCTACTTGCAATCTGGTATTCATTTCAAGAAAGTAGAAATTATGGTTGTTGTCGGCTAAAAACTCAATGGTTCCTGCACCATGGTAGTTTACGGCTTTTGCTGCTGAAACCGCTGCTTCACCCATTTTTGCTCTTAACTCTGGAGTTAATAATGGAGAAGGTGTTTCCTCAACAACTTTCTGATGTCTTCGTTGGACGGAGCATTCTCGCTCGCACAGATGAACTACATTCCCATGTTGATCACCAAGGATTTGAAACTCGATATGATGAGGAGAAGAAATGTACTTCTCTACATAAACAGTATCATCGCCAAAGGCAGATTTTGCTTCTGATTTGGCAGCACGAAGACCTTCAAGAATATTCTCTTCTTTATCGACCATTCGCATGCCTTTACCACCACCACCGGCAGAGGCTTTAATCATTACTGGCAGGCCGATTTCTTTAATTGCTTTTAATGCAGATTCGTCATTTTCCATATTTTCCTTGGTTCCGGGAACAACAGGAACGCCACCATTAATCATGGTTTTTCTGGCGGTGATTTTATCTCCCATTGTGGATATGACTTCTGGTGTAGGGCCAATAAAGATGATACCTTCTTCCTGACAACGCTTCGAAAATTCAGCATTTTCGCTTAAGAATCCGTAACCAGGATGAATAGCATCAGCTCTGGAGCATTTCGCTACTTCAATAATTTTATCAATGTTTAGATAACTTTCTGCTGAAGCTGCCGGTCCAATATGGAAAGCCTGATCAGCATACCTTACATGCATTGATGTTCTATCTACTTCGGAATAAACAGCAACTGTTTGAATTCCCAATTCCCTGCAAGATCGCATTACGCGCAGGGCAATTTCTCCTCGGTTAGCGACGAGGACTTTTGAAATCTTCTTAATCATATTTTTGGTTAATCGTTGATGAAGACCTATAATGGTCTTGTTATAAATCAATTATTCATCCATTAGATTAGGAATTGTTTCCCAAAAAAAAGATAACGCACAGCATATATATGTTGTGCAGCATATCAAAAGTAATTAAAAAATCGAAGTTTCCAATTAATTAAATATAAACATGTGTCGATGTGAGTTGACATAAAGAATGACATTTGTCATGTTTTATGTGGGGTTTAGAGACCTTAAAATCGCTTATTAAATTGTAGTTTTTTTTATATCAAATGTTATTTTTAATAAGTCTTGAATAGTCTGTAAGTGAGAATGTAATGTGCTTTATTGTATGAGAGAACGAACTATATTGTATCCTTAAATTCGAAGCCCAAACTTTCAACTTCTTTTTTAATCTTATTTAGATCAATTTGTTGACCAACCATTCTTAAAATTTTCTGTTCCAGATTGACTTCAGCTATTTCAATATTCTTCAAAGAACCGATGTGTTTTTCAACACTATTCTTACAATGGTTACAATTCATACCTATCACAGATACAATTACTTCCTCTTTTGCAATTTTAACTTTGGGATTATTTATTACTTTTTTAGAGGATAAGTACTTCTGTAGATATCCATTTGCAATTAATAGTGACAGGGTAATACTGCTTCCCCATTGTAACCAATTTGGTAATTCCCAATGTCCTTCGTGTCCTGTCATATGGTGATGTAATCCACTTAAAGTAAACCAATCTCTTGGTAAGAAATTATCGATAAGTAAACCAAATAATAATGCTCCTGAAATTATCGAAATTAGATATGCCCACATGGTTTTTTTACCCAGAACTTTATTTAATACAGTAATAGTTGCTGCATTGGTTGCAGGACCTGCCATAAGGAATACTAAAGCTGCTCCTGGCGAGATTCCTTTCATTAATAATACAGCCGCAACGGGAACCGATGAGGTCGCACAAATATAAAGTGGTATTGATGCTATAAGAATTACGATCATTCCAAGAAAATCATTACCTATAAAACTTGAAAAGAAATCATCTGGAATTAACACGGAAATTACTGCCGCTAAAAGCAATCCAATGATTAGCCATTTTGAGATATCTTGCAGAAAATCTACAAAGGCATATTTGAACATTGTATACACTTTTGATTTTTTCTTTGATTTTGTTTCACAGTTTGAATCGCATTCACAATCTTTCTTTTCTTCAGTAGAACAGCAAATGTCTTCCTGATGATCTATTATTTCATTTTGCGAATCATCAACACGATTGGTTAGAAGACCACCAACAAATCCAGTAAACAAAGCTATGAATGGGCGAATTATTGCAAATGGTAAACCTAGAAGAGAGTAGGTCACCAGAATAGAATCTACACCTGTTTGAGGAGTAGAAATAAGAAATGAAACGGAAGATCCTTTGCTTGCTCCACTTTTATAAAATGAGATTCCTGTTGGTATTACTCCACATGAGCAAAGAGGAAGAGGTACTCCAATAAGAGAAGCATATAAAACAGATTTGCTATTTTTTTGTCCCAAATATTTGTCTATAAATTTCTGAGGGAAAGCAACTTTTAATAATCCGGCAAAGAAAAAACCGAGCATGAGATATGGTGACATTTCATTCAATATCTCTATGAAATCTATGATGAATTGGTTTATATATTCCATTGGTAAAGTAGTCTAATTTTATTTTTATACACTTCCAAAAGTATTAAAATATATGGATTATTTGATGTTTTGAATTGTCTGAATTAGGCTAAAATCGAAAAATACCTACATGTTGGTATTTTTCTTTATTAAGACTCGTTCTATTTTTGTCGCAAGATATTACCACTACATGGTTGTTGATTTAAAACCTAATTTAAAACTAGATGAAAAAAGGATTATTACTATTAGCAGTTTGTTTTGCATTTATTGCAACAAAAGCTCAGGAGCAGGAAGCACCGAAAAGTATCGGGTCTACAATTTTAGAGAGAATTAAAGATGAGAAGTTGAGTATTGGCGGATATGGTGAGGTGCATTACAATCAGCAAATTAGTGGGCAAACTCGTTATAACGGAAATATGGATGTTCATAGAATGGTTTTATTTTTTGGATACCAATTCAATGAAAAAACATCATTTGTTACAGAGATAGAATATGAGCACGTAAAGGAATTGTACGTTGAGCAGGCATTCTTAAACTATAACGTTAAGCCAAATGTAAGCTTACGAGGTGGTTTAATGTTAGTTCCAATGGGAATTGTGAATGAATATCACGAGCCAACTACATTTAATGGTGTTGAGAGACCAAGTGTTGACAAGTACATTGTTCCAACTACATGGAGAGAGATTGGTGTTGGTATCAACGGAAGATTGGCAAATGCACCATTAAAGTATCAGTTATATATCATGAATGGATTTAACGGATTCGATGGTAGTGGTAAGCTAAGAGGATCTGATGGTTTAAGAAAAGGGCGTCAAAAAGGTGCTGAGTCAACTTTCACATCTCCATCATTATCTGCAAAAGTAGATTACTATGGAATTAAAGGATTGAACTTGGGTCTTTCAGGGTACTTTGGTAAAACTCAGTCATCAGAATTTGATGGATTAGATAAGGATGATGATTTTGCTGAAGAAGTTGCTGATTCAACTCGTGTTGGAATTAGCATGGTAGGTCTTGATTTCCGTTATAAAGTTGATGCATTTCAGTTTAAAGGTCAGTACATTCACTCTTTCATCAACGATGTTAAGGAATACAATGATAAAACTGGTAAGGATCTTGGAAAACAAATGCAAGGTTACTATGTAGAAGCAGGTTACGATTTACTACATGGAAAAGAACAAGCTTTGGTTCCATTTGTAAGATATGAGAGCTATGACACTCACCATAAAGTTGATGGTATTACAGCAAATAAGGCTTATGATCGCGAGGATTGGTTCTTTGGATTAAGCTATCACCTGGCAAAAGGTGCTGTTGTAAAAGTAGATTATCAAAACTTTAAAGATGGTGCTGACAACAAAAAACACTTCATTAACTGTGGAGTAGGAGTTTGGTTCTAAGAATTATTAAATAGATATTTTTACTGCAAGATGAGGTTGAATTACCCCATCTTGCAGTTTCTAAGTATATAAGAGTATGAGAAAAAGTAAACTTTTTAGGATTCTATTGGTGTGTATGATTCTATGTTTTGGAATGGATTCATTTGGTATGAAGTATCCTAAATCCATTCAAAAACGAATCAATAAAGCCTTAAAGTCATCTTTTGGTACAGATGAGTTATCTATGGGAGAGGTGAATATAAATGACATCAATTTAGATGCTTATGTAGGATTAACAAAAGTTCGTCTGGAATCAATTATAAACAATGAAGAAATTATTGGTTTCTCTACTTTTGCCAGTTCGAAGGGAAAAAATGATTTGTTTGATTATATGGTTTTGTTCGATAATGAATTGAAAATACAACAAGTTGTTATATTGATTTATCGATCATCATATGGAGGTGAGATAATGGCTAAATATTGGCTGAAACAATTTGTTGGAAAATCGAATGGAGAAAATATGGAATTCGAGAAGGATATTGACAGTATCTCTGGCGCAACTATTTCTGCTCCTGAAATAACGAAGGGAATAAAATCATTAAGTCTTTTAATGACTGATTTGAGATTAAAAGAGAAAATTTAATTTGCGAAAAACAAATGCTCAATTAAGATTCGAAGACCAATTAATATTAAAACAATACCTCCAATAATTTCGAATTTTTGACTCATTTTACTACCAATTTTCTTACCAAGAAGCATTCCAAGCATAGAAGCAATAAATGTAACTCCACATATAATTATGGCAGGTGTCCAAATAAGTTGACCTATTAGAGCCATACTAAAGCCAATAACCAAAGCATCTATGCTTGTTGCTATGGAGATTCCTAATAATACAGAAAGCTTAAGGGGATTGAAGCTACAATCCTGATCTTTATTTGTGATACTTTCATAAATCATTTTGCTACCTAATCCGCTTAAGAGAATAAATGCGATCCAATGATCAAAATCTGTTATTAAATCTTTCAATTCCCACCCTGCAAACCAGCCAAGAATGGGCATACCTCCCTGAAATATCGCCAGGAAAAAAGCAATTTTAACAGCTTGATTAAATTTAATTTGTTTGATTGCAAGTCCGCTGCATACCGATGCAGCAAAGGAATCGACAGATAAGCCAAGGGCTAAAAGATATATACTTACTAGTTCCATTTGTAAATGTTTGGGAGTGCAAATATAAACTCTTCCTATTTTCTTAAACAAAAAATTGACGATTTCGCATCAGGAATTCGTCAATTTGAAATATTTCTAAATATGCTTAAAGCTTATGCAGATTTTAAGGTGATAATAAATTCACTTCCTTTATTCTCTTCGCTATTAACCCAGATATTTCCTCCATTTTTTTCAACAAACTCCTTACAAAGTATTAATCCTAGTCCACTACCAGCTTCATCGTTAGTGCCATAAGTGGTGTAGTTACAATCCAATCTGAATAGTTTGTCTTGATTTTCATTACTGATACCAATTCCAGTATCTTTTACTTTCAACATTACAAAATCATCTTCGAGTGAAGCGTATATTTTAATTTCACCTTCAGGTTCTGTAAATTTTAAAGCATTACTAATAAGGTTACGTATTATGGTGTTCACCATATTTACATCTCCATAAGCCATTGTATTCGGTTTAATATCAGAATATAAATGAATGGACTTATCAGCCGCTTTCAATTTAAAAATGGATAAGTTGGTTTGAATTAATTCGTATAAATCAAATTGTTCTGGATAAAATTCTAATTGTCCTCTCTGGCTTTTAGCCCATTGTAGCAGGTTCTCTAATAGAGTAAAAAGACTTTGTGCTGATTCGTTAATATTAGCATTATATTCTCCAATCATTTCAGCATTATTAGAACTATTTACTTCGTGTTTTATTAACTCAGAAAACCCAAGAATAGCATTAAATGGCGAACGCAAATCATGCGCAATAATGGAGAAAAATTTGTCTTTTGTGGCATTGGTAATTTTCAATTGCTGATTGGACTCTTCCAGCATGCCATTAATTTTTTTAATTCTTAAATTAACTTTAACCTTAGATCTAAAAAGGATTACAATTAAGATTAGGAGTAGGATAGATAGAATGGAAAAAATAATAAGAAAGGTGGTAACCGTTTTCTCTTTATCCAACTTCTCTTGAGTGTATTGATTTTTTACACGAAGCAGTTCGTTTTCCTTTTCTTTTTTATCCGTTTCAAACTGAGTTTGTAAATGAGCAATTTTATCGGATCTACTTGCATTAAGTAGACTGTCTTTTAGAGTGTTGAAGCTTTCGAATGTTTTGTATGCTTTCTTATAATTACCAACAGAATAATAGTATTCCGATTGTAATTGTAAGAAATTACGTTGCATAACCTTAATTTTTAGTTTTTTACAAAGAGCAAGTCCTTCTGTTAAAAGATCATTTACCTCTTGCAGTTTACCCGAGTCTAAATAAACTTTAGCCAAAGACTCTAAATTGTAAATCAGTTCAGTTTCAAGTTTTAGTCTTCGGTTTATTTCAATTGATTTATTAATGTGTTCAATTGCTTTTTTAATGTTTCCTACCTTAAAATAATTTTCACCTATATTATTTAAAGCAAGAGCTTTTCCTTGTTCATCTCCTAGTTCTGTTCTTATTTTTAAACTTTTTTCGAAGTAGGTTAATGCATCTTCATAATCATTGTCTTCTTGAAATAATATGGCCATGTTATTATAAATAACAGCCATAAAATCTTTGTCATTTTCCTTTATTGCTATCTCTAAAACCTCCTTGTAGCTTGCTAATGCTTTTTCACTCTGTTTTTCATCGGCATAAATAATTCCCATATTCAATAAAAGAGTCTTTTTTAAGGATGTAGCATTAAGCTTTTCTGCTATTTTTGAAGCAGCAATATATTTTTGAATTGCAGTCTCAAGGTCACCTCTTTCCCAATATATAATACCCAAGCCATTTAGGTTGCTAGCAACAGTTCTTAGATCACCAAACTTCTCGCACAATGCGATTGATTTATTGAAATATTCGATTGCTTTATCATATTTACTCACGTCTGTGTAATGTGTTCCGTATGAATAAAAAATCCTACTAATCCGAACAGAATCGTTTAATTCTGCAGCTTTTGCATTTGCATGATGCAAATGGTTAAGAGCTTTATCGAATTCACCCTTTGATGAGTAACATGAAGAAGCTTCTAAATTAGCTGAAATGATATTATTTTCTTCAGCATTATTCATCGCATTGCTTAATGCCAAATTGGAAAAATATATCGCACTGTCAATGTTAATGTTTCTATACTCTCTCGAAATATCAATTAATAATTTGGTTTTTAAACTATCAGGAGATGTGTGTAATTTGCTTTTTAAGTTCTCAGGTGCAGATAGAGCTGAGGATAAAAAGGAAATGAGAAAAATGATGGAAAAAACAAGTTTTAGGGGAAATTGCATTTTGTTAATTCGTAGTTAGTTGATATTAATAGTTATTAGATGAGGAGTTTACGCTTATATTTTGATTTGGTTTGTGTTTAGATTTAGAAAGACACTATTTATTTTTATTACATTTAAGGTGAAATTTTTAATGAATAGATCTAATGTGTTCATACAGAACGGAAAGATACCATTATTTATTCATTGATTGCGAATAAAACAAGATGAAATATTAATTTTTCTTAAAATAAAAAAAGCATTAAAAACCCCTTTCATTTTTAAATGAAAGGGGTTTATTTTTTATCCTATTTTAAGCATCCGTTGAATAGATAGAATTGCTTTGTTTGATATTTTGTCAGGAACTTTAACTTCGTACTGATTTTCCAGTAAGGCTTCGTAAACCCCTTGCAGTTTTACCTTCTTCATCGAACCACAAATTGTTTTTGGATGAATAAGAATGAATTCTTTATCGGGATTGTCTTTTTCTAATTGATGCAATGTTCCCAATTCAGTTGCAATAATAAATTGCTTCTTAGTTGACTCGGCAGAATGTTTAATTATTCCGGCAGTGGAGTAGAAGTAAGTATTTTGTAGATTCAGGATAGTATCGTCACCAGCACAATTGCTTTCTGGATGAATTAATATGTCAGCTTCCGGATATTTATTACTCATATCCAAAATCATATCTGTGGTTATTCGTTCATGAACACAGCAATCGCCATCCCATAAATCCATTTGAATCCCTGTTTGCTTTATAATGTAGGCTCCAAGGTTTTTATCAGGAGTAAAGAATATTTTTTTATCCTTTCCTAAGTGTTCAATTACTTTAAGAGCATTTGATGAGGTACAACAATAATCGGTTTCAGCTTTAACCTCTGCAGTTGTGTTTACATATGATACAACAACGCCACCAGGATTTTCAGCTTTCCACTTTTGAATATCTTTACCAGTAATACTTTCTGCCAATGAACATCCACACTTTTGAGCTGGAATTAATACAGTTTTATTTGGGGATATAATTGAGGCCGTTTCTGCCATAAAATGAACGCCACAAAAAACTATTGTAGTAGCTTTTGTTTCGCCTGCTTGTCTTGCCAATCCAAGAGAATCACCTATGTAATCAGCTACATCCTGAACTTCGGGATGTGCATAGTAATGTGCAAGAATAACTGCATTTTTTTCTTTCTTCAGCTCCTCAATCCGTCTGACTAACTCTTTATTTTCCATTATTGGGAAAGTAATTTTATGATTGGATAATATTTTGACTAATATCTAATGCGATTACAGAATGAGTAAGAGCACCAATTGAAATACAATCAACACCTGTTGCTGCAACACCTTTTAATCGGGATAAATTCATGTTTCCAGATGCCTCGCTAATGGCTTTACCATTAATTATACCTACTGCTTCCGTCATCATTTCGTTATTCATATTATCAAGCATGATAATATCAGCACCAGCACTTATGGCTTCTCTTACCTCATTTAAGTTGGTAGTTTCAACTTCAACTTTAATGGTTGAAGGAACCGCTTTTCTAATTTGCTTCACTGCAGGAGTAATTCCTCCAGCTAATTTAATATGATTGTCTTTGATCATTACCAAATCATACAATCCGATTCTATGATTGGTACCACCACCAGCTTTAACAGCATACTTATCCAGACTTCTTAGTCCAGGTACAGTTTTTCGTGTATCAAGAATTTGAACTTTTGTTCCTCTAACTTCGGCAACGTATTTTGCAGTCTCGCTAGCTATGCCCGACATTCTTTGCATCAGGTTTAATGCCAATCTTTCTCCGGTAAGAATTGCTCTAAAGGATCCTTCCATCTCAACAATAAGATCTCCTTTTTTGATAGCATCACCATCCGTAAATTTTGGATTCCAGCTAAAATTTGGATCTAATTTTTTAAAAACCATCTCAGCAATTGGTAATCCGGCAATAATACCATCAGCTTTTGCTGTCATGCTTGCTTTAGCGCTTGTAGTTTCAGGCACTAAATTATTTGTCGTAATATCACCTTCTCCAATATCTTCACGAAAAGCATGATCAATTATATATTCTAATTCTTGAATATCTAATCCTGTTTCTTCCATAAGGTTGAATAATTATTCTTGAGATTTTTGTTCTACGGGAA
>Ga0209379_10000264_pt1 | contig 51323 bp, 44 predicted proteins | sample tdDd001_FD_187124 | JGI IMG/M metagenome (GOLD analysis project Ga0209379, IMG submission 187124) | Marine sediment microbial communities from the Atlantic coast under amendment with organic carbon and nitrate - tdDd00.1 (SPAdes)... | ecosystem: Environmental > Aquatic > Marine > Coastal >... | reverse complement strand
CAATGGTTTGAATCCAGCCACTCCAAATAACTTTTGAGTACTCAATGTAGATCGAAAAATCTAACTTTTTCCCAATTGCTGTGACCATAACATAGTAAAATAATGCAAAGTAAATTCCGAGTGCTGCTAAAAAACTAGCTGTCTTTTTCATAAAACCGACTTCCTATTCTAGAAGAAGAAATCAAGTTCATACTTCTTGAATTCTTCCATTTTTTCTAACAAGAACTTCTCACGAATACCATCATAAGTGCCGTCTTCCTTGGCTTTTTTGATGAATTCATTAATTTCTTCTACAAGTTCAGTATCGCCTTTTTGAACAGCGACACCCCAACCACCTGTGTTTGGCAGTGGCTCTAAAACAGCACGTGTTGTGTCTGGATAATTCTCATGGTGACGTATGATTGATAGCGGGTCATAAATAAACACATCGGCTTTACCTTGTGCCACTTCAAGCACTGCCGTTGCTTCTTCGTCAATATTTTTAATCTGTGCTTCAGGTGCATTTGATTGTGCCCAAAGCGCGCCAATTGTACCCGTCTTAGATGCTATAATCACGTCTGGATCGTTTAGATCAGCAGGTGACATTACTTTTGAATCTTTATGAACCAACATCATCAACTGACTTGTTGTATAAGGATCTGAGAAGTCCACTTTTTCAAGTCGAGCTTCCGTAATCGTCATTGATGATATAATCATATCAATTTTACCTGTTTCCAACGATGGAATTAGTGATGGATACGGTGTGTCCACAAACTCAATTTCCTTGCCTAGGTATTCTCCAAGAGCCTCAGCAAGCATGACAGATGCGCCATCAGGATTGCCTTCAGCATTTTTTGTTTCAAATGGAGGATACTTTAATTCCATGCCCACTTTAAGAACATCTTTATCCAGTGTTGATACCTCATCAGCAGCCTGGCACCCTGTCAATACAACTGTCAGGAGCAGTACAAAAATTAGTATTTTCTTCATAATACAACCTCTCCGTTTCTCCTTTATTCCTTCTGTCACGTACTTAAAATTATCCACCTTCTATTCATGCCCACTTTTCTAGAATTTAACTGTAAAATTTGTGTAAAAAGGTATGGATAATCTTATAATAACGCTTATTTGTCATACTTTTTTAAATTCCTAGTACTTCCCTAAGCATTAGCTTTGATAATTATACTTTGACGTCCAACTATGTGTCAAGCACAATTACAATGACTATTCTGTCACACGTTTATATTATACCTTTTTAGGGTGTTATTCAAACATCTTCATATTAATTATCTTTAAATTGAACTATTCTTTCTTCTGCATTGAACACAGAAAAGGAGGTTGCCGGGGCAACCTCCTACAATTGGTACAGTATACTCCCCTGAAAAAGTTAATATACATTCTTTATAGGCACTTCTTCAGACTTAACCGTTCCAAATAATTTAATATCCAATTCAATAATGAGGACTGCTATGAATATCAAGCCGCATCCAATAATGACATTTTTGGACATAATCTCCCCTAGTAAAAGCACTCCTAGAATTGCAGCAAACACCGATTCCATCGACATGAGAATGGAGGCATGAGAAGATGATGTATATTTTTGAGCAACAGTCTGTATCGTAAAACAAACAAAGGTAGAGAATATCCCCAGGAATAATAGTGAAGCCCAGACTCTACCATTCATCTCAACTGGAATTGGCTCAGTTATAAAAGCAGTAAGCATCGACCATCCCCATGCTACCATAATCTGAACAAATGCCAATTTAAACACATTCATATTCTTTGTAAAATGCTCAATTGACAAAATATGTACAGCAAATAAAAAAGCACCAAAAATTGTTAGTGAGTCACCCAACTCTAGAGATAATGAACCTTGCAAAGAGATCAAATAGATTGCAACTATAGTTATTACACTCCCAACTATAGCTTTAATCTGAGGACGTTTCTTATGAACAAACCAGTATAGAAACGGTACCATCACAACATATGTAGTCAATAAAAAACCTTGCTTTGAAGCGGTTGTAAATAACAAACCATATGTTTGAGCAGCAAAAGCAGCAAAAAGTACTGTACCAACAATCGATCCTTTTATAATATCATCCTTGGTCAATTTACCTATCTTCTTAAACAGGAATCCGTACAAGAACAGTGCTGCAATCCCAAACCGAAATGCCAATAGAAACATTGGTGTTATTGATTCTAGCGCATCTTTACCCGCAACAAAGGCAGCTCCTTGTAAAATTGCAAACACAACAAGACCTATGTCTGCTAAATATTGCTTCTTGTTATCAGTTATCTCCATCCTTATCACCTCTTAAAATAGGTACAATATACTTTTAAGTTTCTAAATCTTCACTAAAATTCAACCGATAAATTACTCCTATTGAGTACATGGATTTCAGTTTGGCCTCCAAGTAGATTTTTCACCAACTCCGACAAATGTTTGAGTGCATGCATAAACTCTTTTTCTCGGTTTGGTTCAAGAGTCTCAATTACAAGAACAGCATTTTGGGTATTTTCAGTTAGTTTTGTTCGGTCAGCCTCACGCCAGTTCCAGCACCGACACAGACATCCCAAATCATCTTTATATACGACTTCTCCAGGCTGTGGCGGTTCATTTTCTTCTCCACCAATTCTAAAGAAGTTCTCATTCCCCTCAGCCAGTGCTAATTTCACATTCCCAGAAAGTTTGTCTATGTCTTCACCACCACATGGAAATACGTAGCGCAATGAAACAGCATTATATAAATCTACAAGAGGTGAAATTTGTGGCATGACCTCTTCCTTTAACACACGCTTTGCCATGGCTTCTATAGACACACGACGACCTTTTTTTGCACCAAAACTTCTATAGGTTTCTCTCCACTTCTTAATTTCAGGAAGTTCCAGAATCGCAGCAGAACCCAAGCGATCTCTGAGGACGCGTTCTGATTCTCTTAAAACAAAGGTGGTCTCAGGTGAATCAGAACGATTATCGCAACCTTTGACCACGACCAATCCAACATGAGTTGATGGATAAATTTCTAAAACATCTGACCCAATGGAAAATTTCACAGATCCACCTCCCTATGCATCACGACTATAGTAAATACGACTCTATAAATGTCCATCCCAACTTAATCCCAAATAACACAATTGTACTTCCGCAAATAATATTGATCACACGAAGTACTTTCACAGTCATACGATCTCTAAACACATTTACAAGCGTTGTTAATCCTAGAAACCACGTTGCAGAAGCAATGCTGACACCCAGTATAAACAAGCCCGATGCTTGTCCAGACAAAGTGGCCTTGAATCCCCCAAGTAATAAGGAACCATCAATTAATGCTTGTGGATTTAACCAAGTTACAGCAAACACCATGAGGGCTATTTCCATTATTGGCTTATCTACATTCTGTGTTTCAATATCATCAGGTACGGACCGGATGAGTGAAACGCCTATGTATAAAACGGCCAATGACCCTGCACCGAGAATGATCATTTTCAGTGCCTCAAATGTATCCAGCAACAATCCCACTCCAAAGAAACAAGCAAACGCCAACGATATATCAAATAGTGCTGTGATCAATGCCACTTGAATAGCTCGCGCCTTAGAACTCTGTGCTGCTGTGTTTATCACATACGTATTTTGCATTCCAATGGGAGCCACATAGGCTATACCCAACATAAACCCTTGCGCTAGTATACTGAACATTTATGAACACCCTCTCTGATTGTATTAAGCTCATTATAGGCGCTCCTTTTAGTAATGTGAACATCCAAACCATACCAATTTGACCCAACCAAACAATCTACTGGCCATCCAATTCCAATCGAATTAAAGCAGCAAGTTTTTCTATACCATAAACAAGTTCTTCAGGTGATGCATACGAGTATGAAATTCGAATATATTGGCTGTCTTCGAAATCATAAATTTGACCAGGATTAATAAGGATTCCAACCTGTGCAGCTCTTTTGAAGAGGCGTCTAAGTGATACAGAAACGTTTAGTTTAAGCCAAATGTAGAATCCACCTTTAGGGTATGACCACGTTGCTAAAGCTTTCATATTTTCCTCTAGAGCCTTCAGGGTTATCAACCTTCTTGCCTTTAATTCTTCACGGAGATTCTGATTATAAGCCTCATGATAACCGCCGTCCAACCACTGAGATAAAATTGCCTGTGAGATTGAGCTGGCTCCGTAGTCCGTCTGCATTTTGATATCACCAAGCCGGTCTACCACATTTTCTGGCCCAACAAGCCAACCAATTCGCAGTCCAGCCGCTAACGACTTAGACATACTTCCCAAATATAGTACATTTCCAGAGGTATCCAAACTTTTTAACGGTGCTGGCGGCTTTTCATCCAGCCACAAGTCTCTGTATGCGTCATCTTCTATAATCGGCAAACGTTCAGACTGGCAAAACTCCAAGAGTTCTTTGCGACGTTTGATGGACATCAGCTTCCCAGTCGGATTCTGATATGTTGGGATTGTATATAGCAACGAAGTCTTGCGAATATCCAGTTGCTTTTTCAGAGCACGCATCTCAATACCCTCATCATCCATCGGAACACCTTTCAAATTCATACCTGCCGACTGAAAAATATTAAGCGATTTTAGATAAGAGGGTTTTTCAACAAACACATTTGACCCGGAGTGTAAGATACCAAGAGAGATCAATTGAAGGGCTTGCAGTGATCCTGAAACAATAAGAATGTTCTCAGGAGGCGCGTTTACACCAAATTCAGCCAAGTACTTACTGATTGATTTTCTAAGCTTTAGAGATCCTTTTGGAGCCTCATACCCTAAATGAGATATGGACGCACCCACACGACCTAAAACCTCCGCCATCTCTTTCTTCGGATAGAGTTCGGGGGATAATTCACCTGTGCCTAGACGGATCATATTGGGTTCAAACTCAAGTTTGTTTATGGCTTGAATCGTTGATTGATTTGACCAGTGCATCCCGCTTTGAATGTATTTTTCCCAGTTTGCAGGCGGACACGATGCCATGAGCGACCATGAATTATTAATTACGACCGTTCCTTTTCTACCGCGTCCTTCAATAAGACCTTCAGACTTTAATACATCAAGGGCTTCAACAATTGTACTTCTATTAACACGGTATTCCTCCGATAACTCACGCTGTGTTTTGAGTCGCATTTCAACTGGCCAATTTCCAGATGCAATTTTAGATTTCATATGGTCCACGATTTGTTTATACATCGGAATTTCAGATGTTTTATTTGGTTTCCAATCACTCATGTCTATACTCCTTAACTCAAAATAATTTGCTTGACGGTTTCAGCACGTTAACAGTTCTTCTTTAGAATGCTTTAATCCTTTATTAAAAAGAGTGCTTCTTTGACATTAATGTCAAAGAAGCACTCTTAGAAAGCACAAGTTTATTCTATGATGGACTCAAAGGGTCTTAGATTTCGCCCTTCAAAATACACTTCAAATGCATTATGATTGAGCACAAATCGCTTTGTATTTTCATTTTCTCCGCGGATTATAACTTCCACACCTTCGGGTGTCTGGAGTGTAGGAATGCCTTTTCGTCTTGTTATATCGAGAACAAGCTGACGCATTAGATTATTTGTAAGCCCTCCGCCAACATAATAAGCTTCACCATCCCCATAGGAGTTTCTAGTTATACACGCTTTTGGCAAACTTGTATCGTCTTCATACTCAGCAAGCGTTTCAGCGCCAACAGGTGTGAGCAGATCTCTCCAAACACGACATTCTCCGTATGTGCCTTTGAACGTCCCCTTGCCGTCAACCTTAACAATCTGTCCTTCTTGCAGAGACTCCACCTCACCAAGTTTCACACCAAACAAGTCGTTCACGCCAGCAGGAAGGGGTTGATTAAAGTGTAGGTTGTTATCCCGGTCACGAATACCCGTTCTAAATGACATCACAACTGAGCCGCCGTTCTTTGTAAACACTTTTAACTTCCGAGACAACTCTTCGTCTAAAATTTGCTGTGCTGGAATTAAAACCACATCATACTTACTTATTTCTCGGTCAAGTGGAATCACATCCATAGGGACATTTAAATCGTGGAATGGTCGGTATAATCGCATCAACTCATCCGTATAATCAAATATAGAACTTTGTCTTTGGAATCTCCATGACCATACATTGTCATAGTCATAAAGCACGGCTACTTTTGCTGTAATTTCAGTATTTAGAACGTCCTCAATCTTTCTTGCGCCTCTAATGATTTCAGCCGCCTCATGATATTTTCTACCCGTTTCATTGTCATGGTCTAAAATACCATAACAAAACTGCTCCGCACCACGGTTCATACCTCTCCATCTGAAGAACAGCATATTATTGCACCCATGAGCAAAAGCTTGATTTGACCACAACTTTGATTGATTCGGTCTAGGTAGGTAGCCAATCACGTCATGACCTTGAGCGCCAATAAGCTGCTCTACAATCCAGAAGTTTTTGTTTTTCAGACCGCGATTGAAATCTAACGTCATAGCAATTCCAGCTGGTGACAACGGTTCTTTTAAACCACCCCATACTGGATAGTTGTCATATGAAACGAAATCCATGTCTTCTACATTTTCAGCATGGTCAAACCACTTTCCAAAGAAACCACCCGATACATTTGTCGTCACGGTTTGGTGTGCACCCCTTAGTTTCTTAACAAGAGCCGTATGCGTTTTTGCAAATCCATTCAATGATGCAGACCTAAATCTTGCCCAGTCCAACTGCAGCGTAGGATTATGCACTGTAATTGTCTTCAACGGAATTGGGATTTCATCAAACTCATTGTAAGTTTGACCCCAGAAAATTGTTCCGTAAATTTCATTTAAATGTTCAATTGTTCCATACTTTGCCTCTAAATAGGTTTGGAATTTGCTGTGACAAATTGGACAATAGCACATGTCACTACCTTCGTGACCAAATTCGTTGTCAATCTGCCATGATACAATGGCCTCTTCATCTTTATAATGCTTCACAAGTGCGTCAACAATTTTAAGAGAATACTCTGCGTAGATCTCAGAGTTATAACAGTATTGTCTTCGGCCGCCAAATACATGCCTATTCTGGTTCTCATCCATAGATAATATTTCAGGATACTTCTTTGCAAGCCAGGCAGGGAATGTCGCTGTTGGTGTTCCGAACATCACTTTTATATCTGCTTTTTTCAGTTTTTGAATAATCTCGTCAAAGAATGAAAACTCATATTCCCCTTCTTTAGACTCCATGAGATGCCATGCGAATTCGCCGATTCGAACCATGTTAACGCCCATGTCTTTCATTCTGCTTATATCTTCATCAACCATATTAGTTGGCCAGTGTTCTGGATAATAATCTACGCCCATGTACATTGATAACGCCTCCTTCAATAACTATATTCCCGTAGAAGCACACAAGTATATATTCAAACTTAATAAAATACTATAATTTTCTAGCTCAAGTAAATCTATAGTTGTATTTTAGTAAACATTTACTTCGGCGTCAATGATCTTACTTAAATCCGTCAAAATATTGTATTTCTACGTCTGTTTTCCCTATGGTGCAGCGATAATATAAAAGCGGCGCATCCCATTGTGAGGACATGCACCGCTTCAAAATTTGTTTATTCGATTTGATACTCTTAGTGAATTAGAAGCACATTACACTGAAAATTTCTCAAGTGTACTCTGAAGTGATTCCGATAGCACATTTAAATGATCTGCCAGCTTATTAATATCTGTAATTGCTACATTTTGTCGCTCTGTCATATTTGTTACGTCGTCAACAGAAGCTGCTGTTTCTTCTGATGTTGCACTTACGCCTTCGATTGTTTCAATAAATGCAGAACGACTTTGCATAACACGCTCTAAACTGCGCGAAAGCGTCTGAGTTATGTCTGCCATTTGGCTTACACTTGAATTGATCGAATCAAATGTTTCCAGGGATTCTTTTACGGCCTTGCTTTGAGAGTCTATTACGTTATTATTCGACTGAATTGTTTTCTGTGCCTCACGAATATCATCGCGAACCGAATCTATAATTCGTCGTACATTTTCCGTAGACTCACCTGTACTTTCAGCTAGTTTACGAACCTCTTCAGCAACAACTGCGAATCCACGACCATGTTCTCCCGCGCGGGCAGCTTCTATAGATGCATTCAGGGCAAGTAAATTTGTCTGGTCAGAAATGCCTGAAATGGCATCAACAACCGTGATAATTTCATTGGTTTTACTGCTTAAGCTTGAAACTGCGTCAAATACTTGCTCTGACATTTCTACAGTTTCAATGTTTTTATCTGAAAGTATTTGCATTGACTTCGCGCCTTCTCCACTCATTGTCATGATGATTTCTGAAGCCGAGTTGCTTGAATCAATGTTTTCTGCCATAACATCCAGCTCTTCTGACAATTGCAGTGATTCTGTTAATCCCTGCTCAGCGCCTTTTGCTTGTTGCAGGGCCGCTTGTGAAACCTCATCTATACTTTTTGAAATATTATGTATAACCGACTCAGCTTCATCCATAGCACTGTTCATTCTCTGAGAATAATCTTGCACCTCATTTGAAGCTTGTTGTGTTTCTGTTATAAGACCACGGAAGTTTTCAAGCATGGTATTAAATCCATCTGACAATCTTCCTATTTCATTTTTGCTTTTGTATGTACTTTTTACGTTTAAATCTCCATTTGAAGCTTTCGACATCAGATTTTCCAGCTCTTCAATGGGCTTTGTAATTTTGCTTGAAATAAATAGAGAAATCACGCCAACTATCAGAACCAGAACCGCTGATAGACCCAGATTCAACGTTCTTACACTTTCAGAAAACGCTAAAGCATCAGATGCTTTTTCAACGGTTACAACACCCCAAGAATCTGACGAACCCGGTAATGCAACTGGCGTGTAGGCACTATATACCTGATCGCCTTCAATATTTTTGTACTTTTTAAATCCAGATTGACCCGAAAGCACATTGTTTGTTATCTTCGTAAGTTCATCAGATATTTCAAACATCTGTTTTTCAGTCACTTGATTGCCGTCTGCATCAACAACAACTTTATCACTGTTATCTTTTTTAAGAACCGTCTTTTCCAGTGTTTTATAATTGTAGAGTTCTGAAACCTTCGACGTGTCAGGGTGTGCAATTACAACCCCTTCCCCATCAATGACATAGGCATATGAAGAACCCATACTGAACTCTTCTACAATACTCTGAAGTTTATCAAGTCTTATATCGGATCCCATAACACCTTTTAAAGTTCCAGTCTCATTATAAATCGGAATAATGGCTGAAGTTACAGGTACATTTCCAGATAAGGAGTAGTATGATTTGCTGATAAATGGCTTCTTGTCTCCCATAACTTGTTTAAACCACCAGCGGCTTGAACGATCCCCTAAATTTCCGGCCGACCTTGCTGTTTGCATGCCATTTGTCCCTTGGATATAGAACAAATCAAAATATGGATGTCTTTCGATTGTTTCCACAAGAACAGACTCCTGTCCTTCACCATTGAAACTATACACAATGGGTGTTTTTGCAATTTGCTCTGTCACTGCATAACTTTTTTCAATGAATGACTGAACATTGAGCATAATAGAACTCCCCAGCTGATTGTGATTTGCTTCAATTTGTTTTTCATAATTTTTCTTTGTCATTATCCCACCAAATATATTGGATACTGCAAATGACACAACAACGATCGTCACCATAAGTATGATGAGAACCTGCTTTAAACTTTTCATGACCTGCCCCCTCATGTTGTTTTAAAACTTACTAAAATAAACTCTCCCAATTTATTCTATGCACAACCTACATAATCCGACACAATTCGACATAAAATTCAGACAATTTACAAATCTTTACCGATAAAAGATATTTCCCTACAACTTGAAACAGACCGATCTGGGCAAGATCGGTCCTTTTCACTCTAATAGGGTAAATATGGGGAGTTCAGTTATTATTCTGTGGCTTGAAGTTCAGCCAGTTTCTCCTCAGCTTTTACAAGACGCTCTTCTGCATTTTCAAGCATATCATCAAGGATATCTTGAATTGTATCTTCATCGCCTTCTTCTACAGCTGTTTTGAAAGCTTCACGTTGCTCTTTTCTTTCTTCACGAAGAGCTTCACGTTCTGCCTTTAATGCTTCAATTTCCTCATCTGTCATATTTTCAAAATCTACGTCTTCACCAAACATTCTATTCATACCACCACGAGGGCCGCCTTTATTTCCTCTTTCAGGGCGCTCACCATCTGGTGCATTCGCTTTCATTTCTTCTCTAGCTGCAAGTTTCTCTTCATCTGTCATATCATCAAAACCTTCTGGTAACTGCTTACGACCGCCTTCAGGTTTTTCAGGACGCTCACCATTTTCATTACCTTCAGGTCTTTCAGGGCGTTCACCATCTTCTGGTTTTACTAAATCACGGATCGCATCCGTAGTTGTTTTCATATCTTCGTGTACTTCATTCCATTCATCGCTGATTTCTGGGTAGTACTCATCAATGACGCCTTGCATCTTTTCTTGTTGTTCTGCTCTCTTTTCTTCTTTGGCTTCCTGACCACCTTGTCCACGACCGCCATTTTGCATCATTTCAAACTTTGCTGCACCGCCGCGACCTTGTTCAGCGTCACCAGTTGTTGTCTCGTCTGCGAAAACCATACCTGTAGATAAAGCTGAAACGACCATCATCATTGCCAGTGTTCCCGTTAGCATTCTTTTTTTCATCATTTTAATTTCCTCCTAAGTTTTCCTATATTCTCGATTCACATTTAACAACTTTATTTGTGTTCGCCGTTGTTGTTTCTCTTGGCTTGTCTATATACTAAACTTCAAATGTAGGAGAAATAAGATGAAATTGTGTAAAAACTATGTGAAATGCTTTTGTAATATAAGAATGAAAAAAGAGCCATTCATAATCGAATGGCTCTTTAAAATTTAACTTGGATGATTCAGTTATAGAGTTCTAAGCTTGAGCGCTCTATTTGCTTGCGTACAACTCAACAACCTTAAGAACTGTCTCAACTGATTTAACCATAGACTCCACTGGAATGTACTCGAAACGACCGTGGAAGTTATGGCCACCTGTGAAGATGTTTGGTGTTGGAAGACCCATGTATGAAAGTCGAGCACCATCAGTACCGCCACGAATGGCTTTTTGCTTTGGTACCACGCCTACAGCTTCCATTGCTTCTTTAGCTGTGTCTACAATATGAAGCACTGGCTCAATTTGTTTTTTCATATTGAAATACGAATCTGTCAGTTCTAGAACCAAAGAACCTTCACCGTATTTATTATTGATATACTTCGCTGCAGACTCCATAAGTGCTTTTCGCTCTTCGAAACGCTTCATATCATGATCGCGAATGATGTAATCAAGCTCAGCATGATCAACAGTACCTGTAAAATCATCAAGGTGGAAGAAGCCTTCATAGCCTTCTGTACAACCTGGAATTTCAGAAACAGGAAGCATTGCGTTAAAATCTATGCCCATAAGTACAGCATTCTTCATTTTATTCTTAGCATTACCAGGGTGAATATTTCGACCATTAACGATAACCTTTGCACCTGCAGCGTTAAAGTTCTCGTATTCAAGCTCACCAATTTCGCCGCCATCGATTGTGTATGCAAAATCTGCATCAAATTTTTCAACATCAAAGTGATCAGCGCCACGTCCAACTTCTTCATCTGGTGTGAAACCAATACGAAGCTCTCCGTGTTTGATCTCTGGGTGACCAACAAGATACTCAACAGCCGTCATAATAGCAGCTATTCCAGCTTTATTATCAGCACCAAGAAGTGTTGTTCCATCTGTTGTAATTAGAGTTTGACCCACATAATTTGTAAGTTCAGGGAATGATGCCACATCCATAACAACATTGTTTTCTTTATTTAAAAGTAGATCTTTGCCATCATAGTTTTCCCATATAATTGGTTGTACATTCTCACCTGAGAAATCAGGCGCTGTATCCATATGCGCTATAAGACCAATCTTAGGTACGGCTTTATCAACATTTCCAGATAATTTTCCCATAAGGTAACCATTATCATCTAAAGTTACATCTTCTAGACCAATCGCTATCATCTCTTCTTTTAAAGGATTCGCTAGGTCAAACTGATTTTGTGTTGACGGTACAGTCTCTGAGTCATCGTCAGATTTCGTATCAATCGCTACGTATTTAAGAAATCGCTCCACCAATTTCTTTTGAAATTCACTGTTCATTTCAATATACATTTACAATTCCTCCACTAGTGAAACTTGCATAGTTTCTAACTTTACTGTTTGTTTGCCTGTCCTTTTATTTTATCAGGTTTTATGTCAAATAGACATCAGTTCTTGCAAGTGCCCCGAACATGCCTCCAGTATGAATAAACAGGACATTTCCGTTTAAATCTGGATGGTCATTTAGTGCTTCTTGGACCACACCATAGAATGCTTTTCCAGTATAAACAGGATCGAGAATCACACCTTGTTCCTTGGCAAAAGCCTTGATATAACTCGCTGCGTCATCTGAAATCTGACCATAACCAGTGTGTGCATATTCCCATAGAATGATGTTTTCAAGATCAACAGGTTCTTCACACTCCATCATTTGAGATGCACCTTCAACCATTGATTTTATGGAGTCTGTATAATCAACATTTTTGTCATATATATTAATTCCAACGATTTTTTTGCCTGATTTATGGATTTCGTTCCCTAAATATAATCCTGCATAGGTACCTGCTGAACCTACCGTGACACAAATTGTATCGTATATAATTCCGGTCTCTTTTTCTTGTGCTAAAATTTCTTCAAAAGCAGAATAATACCCCAATGAACCAAGTGCATCTGATGCACCCATAGGGATCGTTCTTGCCTTAATTCCTTTTTTTGCGTAATCCGCTTTGATATTATCCATAATTTCTATATAATTGCCGAAATCTTCCGGATCCACGAATGTCAGCTCCGCTCCAAAAATTTGATCTAGAGCATTGTTACCTATGTTGTCAGACGCGTGACCACTCAGCACCAAATGAGCCTTCATACCGAGCCTTGCTGCAACAGCGGCTGTCGCTCGACAATGATTAGACTGAATACCACCACATGTGATCAGAACGGTTTCCTCATTTTCGATTGCAGCTTGAACAACATACTCAAGTTTTCTAACTTTATTACCCGAAACCTCAACACCTGTGAAATCATCTCTTTTGACTGATATATTTAGACCTTCTGGTATACATTTAGACTTTCGTAATGTCTGAATCGGCGTTGGCGTATTTGCCAACGACAATTTATTTGGTTTGTTCATATTCAACACCTCCGGTATATATAATTTCACATACACTTGTACAATCCCTTTTTAAAAGCATAAAAAAAAAGGCCGTAGTGAATGATTCCATTCACTACGGCCTTTTTAGTCACATATAATTATAGTGCAACATTTAAATTTTGATTATATGATTCTATTTTTTCGCAACTTTGTACATATCATTAATTTTTGTGCGAATCTCATCATTTTCATAGTACTCGTCAAATGTACAAACTTTATCAAATAAGCCTGTTGGTGTAATCTCAATAACACGGTTTGCAATTGTTTCAGCAAACTTATGGTCATGAGATGTGAACATCATCGTGCCTTTGAATGCAATCAGACCGTTGTTCACAGCTTGAATAGATTCAAGGTCAAGGTGATTGGTAGGTTCATCAAGAATAAGAACATTAGCGTTTGAAAGCATCATACGAGAGAACATACAACGTACTTTTTCACCACCAGAAAGAACCTTTGCACTCTTTAGAGCTTCCTCACCAGAGAACAACATCTTGCCTAGGAAACCACGAACGAATGACTCGTCTTTTTCTACAGAATATTGACGTAACCAGTCTACTAGGTTGTAATCAATGTTCTCAAAGTACTCTGTATTATCATTTGGCAGGTAAGCTTGTGTTGTTGTAACGCCCCACTTGAAATCGCCTGAATCCGCTTCCATTTCACCCATAAGGATCTTGAACAGCGTAGTTCTTGCCATTGCATCGCGGCTCATGAATACAACTTTATCACCCTTGTTTAAAGTGAAAGAAACATTATCAAGAACTTTCTTACCGTCAATAGTCTTTGTGATGTTATTCACTTGAAGGACATCTTTACCAGCTTCACGCTCAGGTGTGAAGCCAACAAATGGGTAACGACGTGATGATGGTTGAATGTCTTCAATATTGATCTTATCAAGCATCTTCTTACGCGCTGTGGCTTGCTTAGATTTAGATGCATTGGCGCTAAATCTCGCGATAAAGCCTTGTAGTTCTGCAACTTTTTCTTCACGCTTCTTATTCTGATCTTTCATCAGTCTAAGCATAAGTTGAGAAGACTCATACCAGAAGTCGTAGTTTCCTACAAACATCTTAGCTTTCATGAAGTCGATATCAACCATGTGCGTACAAACTTTATTCAGGAAGTGACGGTCATGGGAAACAACGATCACTGTTTTGTCGTAGTTCATTAGGAATTCTTCCAACCATGAAATCGCTCTGAAATCAAGGTGGTTGGTAGGCTCATCGAGTAGTAGAATATCTGGATCGCCGAATAGGGCTTGTGCAAGAAGCACCTTTACCTTTTCGCCACCCTTAAGTTCTGCCATCTTCTTGCCATGAAGATCTTTTGTAATACCAAGACCCATAAGTAGTTTCTCAGCATTTGTTTCTGCACTCCATCCATCCATCTCAGCAAATTCGCCTTCAAGCTCAGATGCTTTAATGCCGTCTTCTTCAGTGAAGTCGGGCTTAGCGTAAAGTGCGTCTTTTTCTTGCATAATTTCAAACAGTCTTGTGTAGCCCATCATAACTGTATCTAGTACAACGTACTGATCAAATTCAAAGTGGTCCTGCTTAAGAACTGTTAAACGTTCACCTGGTGTGATGATAACATCACCATCAGTTGGCTCAATCTCGCCAGATAGAATTTTTAAGAAAGTTGATTTACCCGCACCATTGGCACCGATAACACCATAACAATTGCCAGGTGTGAATTTCAGGTTTACATCATCAAATAATTTTCGGTCTGAAAACCGAAGGCCTAATCCTGCTACCGTAATCATATTTTACATCCTTTCACTGCTCAGTACTCACCGTTTATCATTAAAAAAGCCCCTATGTTTGAACAAAGGGCTTTTAATCATCATGTCGAAATGCAGACTTACTGCATTTTCTGTATCCAATTTATTATATCTATTTTGTGTTAAATGTAAAGCCTCATTATATGTAAGATCTCGATTAAGGCTTCACTTACAGCTTCAAACATCCGCTTTTTAGTAGGCATTTTTTTCTTGAAGGTGCTTGAAATCACACATGTTCATGATTTATTGACGCTCACTTATTCAAATGGATATATTAATCCAATTTCTTTTCTAATTTTATCAAGAGTTCGGATTAGATTCAGTGAAAACTCATGGGTCACAATAGGACTTTCTGTTGCGCCACTGGCAATCAAATCGGTCACCGCTTGCGCTTCATGCTGGTACCCGAGTCCAGCCGAACGATCCATATAGAATTCTTCGCACTCGTCGGCCACTAAAATAGCTTCCTTCGCGCGGTAAAACTCTGGAATTTCAATGTGTCCCTTTGTTCCATAAATGACAGCGCTCCACTTCGTCCGAACACTGACAGACGCACTCAGAGAAGCCGTTGTGTCATCTCCATAGTTCATGGACATGGTTGTTGTATCATCCACGCCCGTTTTTGTGAAAATCGTATGCGCTTTAATACAGTCCGGCATAGCCTTATTCACCGCATTTGATAACAGCACTGGATAAATTCCAACGTCAAGAAGTGCACCACCCGCTAAATCAGGATTATGAATTCTGCTCTTTGGATCTGTCGAGAGCGCATCTCCAAAATCAGCTGTAATCAGCCTAACATCACCAATATCTCCAGCTTCAATCCATTCTAAAGCTTTTATAATAGATGGTAAATAAAGTGTCCAAAGCGCTTCCATAACAAATCGTCCTGTTTCCTTTGACGTTTTAAGTATGGTTTTAACTTCTTCTTCATTCACTGCAAATGGTTTCTCGCAAAGTACGTGCTTTCCAGCTTTCATAGCACGAATGGCAAAGTCTGCATGCGTTGTATGCGGCGTACCAATGTAAACCACGTCCAAGTCGGATTGACTCAGAAATTCATCTAAGTCACTGAATACATGACTAAATCCAAATTTGCTTGCCACTTCATTTGCTTTTTCATGCCGCCTGCCATATATCGAATGAAGCTTTGCACCTTCTACATCAGGAAAATCACTGCAAAACATATCTACGACTAATCCCGTTCCAATAACGCCCCATTTGATCATAATAAAACCCTCCATTTCGTTAACATCATCTGATATGACTGTACCCGAATCGGAAGGCTTATAATCTTGCATAGATATGCCATTATAACGCAACGTCTCCGGCCACTTTGTCAACTTTCGCAGCTTTTGCATTGAGCTTTGTCACAATTAAACTTCTTGCCACAACTGCACCTACAACCACGAATCCTCCAACCAGTGCAAATGGACCCGGTTTTTCTCCAGCAAATATAAACACCCAGATTGGATTTAAAAGAGGTTCAATGACTGGTATAAGAATAGCCTCAACCGCTGATACATGCTTACTCGCTTCAGAAAACAATATATATGATATGCCCAGCTGAAAAACACCAAGCAATATAAGTCCAATGATACTTTTCATATCGGGTGCTGGCCCAATAATAAATGGGATGGCCACCAATAATGTGAGTACATTTCCTATCAGTGGAATTTCCACCGGTTCACCTGTTTTGACCATTTTAAGAGATATAATAGTCCCAGCAAGCATAATTCCACTTAGGACTGCTAAAGCATTTCCAAACATTTGTCCCACTTGCAAATCGCCTACAAAGAAAAGAACCATACCGCCCATAACAACGCCTATTGTCGCCCAGTCTGTCAATCTCACTTTTTCTTTTAGAATCCATCCAGACATAAGTGCAACCCAAATAGGAGCAGAATACTGAAGAAGTATGACATTTGCTGCGGTGGTCATCTTATTCGCTACTACGAACAGAATAACTGTTGCTGAGTAAAAGGCGGCCCCAATAACTTTTTCTTTTTGAAACTGTACAGATTTTCGTAAGTACAACATCATAAATAGTGCTGATATGCCGCTCCTCATACCCGCAATGGCTACAGGATTCCAATCAACAAGTTTTATAAGCAGTCCACCCGTACTCCATAGTATGGATGCTACAACTAAAAACAATATGGCTTTCATTCGCGTATTTTTCATAGATCCAGCCCTCAGATTCTCGTTTTTTATTTATTATCCCAATTAATCATCTAATGATATTATGTTAAATTCAGGTTCATTATACTCGCATAGTGGTGCAATTACAATCCGCCTGACAGTATATTTTGGGAATATTTCTTTATAATACGTTATACTGTACATCTACCTGGCACAATAATGATCATAATCTGGGAGGAACACTATGGAAACCCTATTATCATGGGATTTAAACATTGTCATCTGGGCACGCGATACCTTACAGCATGCACTTTGGAATCCATTTTGGATTTTTATAACCACATCGGGCAATAAAGGTGCAATATGGATTGCCTTAGGTTTAATACTGCTAGCTATACCAAAGTACCGCAAAATGGGCATACTGGTGCTTGGTTCCCTATTTTTCAGTGCACTCATCTGCAACATAGTGCTTAAGAATTTGATAGCTCGGCCAAGACCTTTTACATATTTTCCGGTTGAACTTCTCGTGAAACAGCCACATGATTTTTCCTTCCCATCTGGCCATACATCAGCTTCGTTTGCGGCAGCATATGTTCTGATAAAAGAACGATTTACAATTAAAAATGTCCCTGTTTATAAAATCGCATTTGTTCTTGCTGTTCTTATAAGTTTTTCTCGTCTTTATCTGTCACTCCACTTCACGACAGATATTATAGGCGGCATCTGCGTCGGACTTCTCAGTGGCTATTTGAGTTTGAAGGTATTTCAATACATCTTCAAAAACATGAAATAAGACAAGAGCTGATTGTGAACTTGTTCATGATTAAGGGGTCTCTCCATATAATAATTGGGGCATGTTAGGAATGGTCGTGTTATGTACACTAGAGAAAAAAGGTCACAGTTCTTCAACTGTGACCTTTTCCTATTTAATTTGTTTATTCCACCTGTTAACGATCTATCCTAGTCTTTATAATAGCTTGTTCCAAGTTTTACTTTAACTTCTAGCCCTTTTTGCTGCAGCCTTTCAATCATCTTTTCTTTTCTTTCATCAGAGTCACTAGGTTCAACTGTTTTTATAATGCCATCTGCGACAACCTCAAATTGATGATAAGGCATCCCGATACCCATTTCATCATCTTTCCAGTCAGTTGCAAACCTTGTATTAGCGCAAAGAAGTGATACATTGAGGTCGTTATTTTCATATGGCGTAGCCGTACACTCTGAACATAAGCCTTGATTGCCTGTAAACTTTACATTCTTGGCAACACCTTTGTGATACGTGTAACCTTGAACGACACGCATTGCCTGATACGGATTTAGAACCATAATCACGACATCTGGATTTTTATCATAATTTGAGAGCGGCATCACCTGAACTCCATAAATTTCATGATTAATATAGGTTACATTCTGCTGCACATATTTTGCAATCCCAAGGCTGTTATACATATTATAGGAGTGATATTCTTGTCCCGAAACAACTCGATTATTAATATCCAGTGTCCCTAAAGCTCTCGCTGATGCATTGCATAAGAAATTATCTGCAGATGCTTTAAAACTATACCCCTTTGTTGCCAAACGAACTGTATTGCAATAGGACATTTTATGCTTTACTTGCTTTGTCCCAAGTGCATCAAACTCTTCCTGCGAAAAGATAAACTTCACACCTACAATGCTTCTATGTAATTCAAGTATTGTGCTTATTTTATCTATAACCATCTTAGTTTATCAATCCATTTTCCTTTAAAAACTCAACTGCAATTTCATCAATATCCTTGCCGTCAACATCAACGGATTTATTCAATTTCATCGCAGTTTCATTGTCAATGAGCGCACTCAGCTTATTGACCAACTCAGGCAACTCAGGATATGCATCGATGATTTCCTTACGGAACACAGGTGTTGCGTTATATACAGGAAAAACGGCTTTATCATCTTCAAGCACTCCAAAACCAAATGCATCAATTGTACCATCTGTTGTAAATCCTGTCGTAACATCACCTTCATTATTTTTCAAAGCTTCATAGAACAACCCTAGATCCAGTAGAACCTTATTGCTCTCAGGCAATTCAAAGCCATACGATTTCTCAACGTGAGGCATCCCGTCAGGACGTTCAAAATACTCAGGATTACTAACAAAACGTACATTATCGCCATTTTGTATCGATTTTCCTAAGTCTGAGATTGTGCTGATATTGTTTTCCTCCATAAAATCTTTACGTGCCACCAGGCAATATGTATTATTAACTGGTGCGTAATTTAACCATAGCAAACCATTGTTTGCTTCATCCCATTCTTTTACAATCTCATAGCTTTCTTCTGATTCATATACCGGATCATGCTCCATGAAGTGAATCAGTACAGTCCCTGTGTATTCCCAGTATGCATCAATTTGACCAGACACCAACGCGGCTCTTGCAACACCTGTAGCACCTAATCCAGATTCATCCACAACTTGGTAACCATTGTGTTCTAAGTATTTCACCAACATTTTGCTCAAAATTATATTCTCAGTAAACAATTTTGATCCGATTGTGATTTCCACATTTTTGGCTTTTTCTTCAGTCTCCATCTCATTTGCCGATGCAGAACAACCCGTCAGAATCAATGACATAGCCATTAGCATCGCCATTAGCACACATACCACTCTTTTATTCATTTTAAATTCCTCCCATATTATATGTACATTTTTTCTCAACATACTTCCACAGAGAATCCATGGAAATAGCCATAATCGCACCTAAAGCAGCTCCCACTATTAAGTACTCTTTCCAAAACATATTGAGACCTGCTGAAATGAGAACCCCCAGTCCACCAGCTCCAATAAATCCAGCAAGTGTAGCGGTACTGACCACATAAACCGATGATGTCTTGATACCACTTATGATAATAGGCATAGCCATCGGCAACTCGATTTCAGTTAAAATTTGTCTTTCAGGCATCCCCATCCCTTTGGCTGCTTCCTTCACAGCTGGACTGACTTCCGCTATACCTACGATTGTGTTTCGTGTAATCGGCAGTAGACTCTGTGTAATTAACACAATAATCGCTGGCTTATAGCCAATTCCTATCAAAGGCATGGCTACAGCAATCATGGCAAACGGCGGAATCGTCTGTAAAACATTCAATATATTAAGAATGACTATTCCCAGCTTTTTACAGCGCGGTCTTGTTAGAATTATCCCCATAGGAACTGAAATAATAATAGCCACCACTAGGGTTGTGACGACCAATCCCATATGAATCAATACATGCTTCGGTGCAATCTCAAACAGAGCTTTCGCCACCCTATCCCACTTCATAATAGGAACCTCCCTCTGATCCCTTCAAATATTGCTGAATATCTCTAAATGACAATGAAGCATATGTATTGGCTTTCAATTCGACAATCAGCTTTTCGTCAGCATTTTCTAGCATATAGGAAAGCGCATCTTGAATTGTTGCTTCTCCAGATAATACGAATCGTAATTTTTCTCTCTTTTTGAACACCTTCAAATCCTTCATATCCCTGAGTCGCGTCAGTCCAAGGCTTTTCAGTAGGCGCTCAGAACCTATGAAGTCTTTAACGAAATCATTGACAGGCCATTTTAGAATATTCTCTGGTGTATCATATTGTACAATGTTTCCCTGATTGAAAATTGCGATTCGATCCCCCATCTTAATAGCTTCATCGATGTCATGCGTTACAAAACAAATGGTCATTTTCAAAGTCTTCTGCAGCTTCAAAAACTCATCCTGCAACTTACAGCGTGCAATCGGATCGACTGCACCAAAAGGTTCATCCATCAACATTATTTCAGGATCTACCGCCATAGCCCTTGCAACACCGACACGCTGCATTTGTCCGCCACTGAGTTGTGATGGATATTTTTTAAGATCACAATCGACGTCCAGCCCTATCCGTTCAACAAGTTCTCTTGTCCTATCCTTTATTTTGTCCTTTTTCCACCCATGAAGACGCGGTACTATAGCAATGTTTTCCTCAACTGTTTTATGAGGCAATAGACCAATCTGCTGTATGACGTATCCAATTCCCTGTCTCAATTCATCCGGACATAAACTTCTTACTTCAGTCCCATTTAGATAAATTCCACCGGATGTCGGGGCAATCATTCTGTTCATCAGTCGCAATGTGGTGCTTTTTCCGCAGCCAGAAGGTCCTACAAATACACATATTTCTCCTTTATTAATTTTCATTGAAAGATTATTAACAGCCGGCTGTGTCTGCCCTTCATATCTCTTTGAAACATTCCTTAACTCAATCATGAATAGCTCCTTTTTCGCTCAATGCGCAGCCCTTTTGGTACTACAAACCTTTCTAGAAGCCCCAAAACACTATCCAGTGTAACAGCAATAATCGATATCAATACAGCACCTATAAACACCATCTCTACATTTGATCTAGCCAATCCATGGGCAATCAATCTTCCCAAATTTTTTTCTCCTATATATGTTGCTAAAGCCGCAATTCCTGTGGTCATCACAACCGTCACTCTAAATCCAGCAAAGATCACAGGTAGGGCCAATGGTAACTCCACTTCCCATAGAATACGAAGTCCGCTCATACCAATTCCCTTAGCAGCTTCAGTCACATGTGAATCAACACTTCGAATACCCTGATCGACACTTCTTACTAGAGGCATCATCGAATAGAGGACAATGGCAAACAGAGCCGATCTGCGCCCCAATCCCAAAACTGGTATCGTAATGATTACGGCAAACAGAGCCAAACTTGGAATGCAATAGATCGTATTGGCAATCGCCATGATCCACTTTGATAATTTATCTTTTCGTGACGCCACAATTCCCACCGGCGTCCAAATCATCATTGATAGGAGTACAGACCATACTACAAGTGAGCAGTGATTCATCATATACTGAATGATTTGTGTATCACTTCGCGTTATTACTTTAATTAATTCTTTGATCATCTTCACCGCCTTCATCAGCATGGAAATTAAATCCTTCAATTCCAAACACAGTTAAGTAAACACTTTTAAAAGTATATCCGTAGAAAGCCATTCCGTTAAATAGAGTTTTTGAATAATCTAAAACTCAATATCGGAATTTCTAATAGATTCAAATTATGCAAATATATTGATATTTTTGTGGTAAACTAATCACGATTATGCCTATCAGGAGGTCTTATGCAAAAACGAAATATTCCCTATATAACATGCGCAACCATGTATGCCGGTAATCTAGCTGGTTTAACATCTGAAGAATTTTACTTGAACGCAAATAAATCATTTTGGGCGCAGAAGCATTGTCTTGATCTTCACGGCTGCTCAGGATCTCCTGGCTTTGATTTGCCCGGATGGACTGGATGGGACTTTGGAGGCGAGATTGAATTCTCAAACTCCGGAAAAGTAAACATACCCAAATTCAATAGAAAAGCGGTATCAAACTTACAAGAAGCATTAGAGCTTAAGCGCCCTAAACTCGACGATTGTCCGGGATTCAATAAACGACTTGAATTTTACAACATCGCTTGTGCTGAAGGCTATAACGCATCACTTCCCGCGGGATCACCTCTAGAAGTACTCGGACACATTGTTGAGCCTTCTTTGATTTTTCGTTGGATGCGCAAGGAACCTCAACTAGTACACCATCTTCTTGAACTCGCTACAGACTATTTAATTGATGTATCCAAATATTACATTGCAAAATTTGGTGTTGAGCACTGTTCTGCATTTTCATGCTACCCGATGGAATCCAATGATCTGATCTCTCCTAAGCACGTTAAAGAATACAGCCTTCCCTATATGAAAAAAATCCATAAGACTCTTATGGATTTGGGCGTTACACAAATGGGCATCCACCTGTGCGGAAGTCACCATCATAATCTTGAATTTTTTAAGGAACTGAACCTGCCCAAAGGCAGCTTTATCAGCGTCAGTGAAAAAATGGACATTATTGATGTCGCTGATGTTTTAGGGACTGAGTACACCTATGGTGGTAATGTGCCTACGGCACTCCTGTTATCTGGAACTTACGATCAAATCTATAAGTACTCCCAAAATTTAATTTCAAAAATGATCGCTACCGATTTAGAGTTTGTTCTAATGCCTTCTTGTGACTTGCCTCCGAATACGCCCCCCATCAATGTACATGCAATGACTTGTGCTGCAAATAGCTTTGAATGTATGTAGGCGAACCAAATATTGAAATAATGCTAACTCATAAAAAGCCGTGCTCCCCATTTATTACTGGGTTGCACGGCTTCAATTTTTCATTTCATAAACGTGTACAAAACTCTTTTATCCCATGAATCATGGCTTCTAAATCAGAATGAATTTTTCAACCATAATAAAGTGGGCAAAGCTGCCTGCCAAAATAAACACATGGAAAATTTCATGGAATCCGAAAACAGAAATTTGGATTCTCTTTGGTTTTGTAGCGTATATAACCGCGCCAACAGAATACATTAACCCTCCAACAAGCAACCAAATAAAGCCTTGAATCGGAAGTGATTTGTAAAGTGGGACGATAAAGAATATGGCCATCCAACCCAGTATTAAATAGAATGATGTATACAACCATCTCGGCGCACTAAACCAAATAAGCTTCATAATGATGCCCATGATCGCCAGACCCCATACGATACCGAATAATGTCCAACCTAACGTCCCTTTTAAAGCAAGTAAGCAAACTGGTGTGTATGTGCCTGCAATAAGTATGTATATCATTGAATGATCCACTCTGCGAAGAATGGCTTGTACTTTTTCTGAACTTGGTACCCAATGGTAAACCGTTGATGCTGTATACAGTGCAATCAAGCTCAGTCCGAAGACAACTGCCGATACAATTTGTAGTGTGCTTCCGTTAGAAACACCTTTGAAAATCATCCAAATCAGTGCAACAGCTGACAACACGGCTCCAGCTAAATGGGTCAATGTATTGACTGGTTCTTTCATATTAAACACTTAAAGTCCTCCCCTCGATCATCTGTTGATAACTGTTTTCTTCTTAAAATTTATCCACATTTTTTTCACACATTCTGAATAACATTTTTAGTTTTTTGTTCATGTAGTTTTCAATACTACTTCTAAATTTACTATACGCCTCTTGGATTCATTTGTAAAGCATGTAGTAATAAAAACTACGTTAAAACTAAAATATATTCAGAAATGTAGTATAATAATATCTATACAAACATTATTCTTAGGGGAGATTTTAATGAGTAAAAAACTAGAAAACTTTTTTAGCTACAACGGCATTCCTATGGATGACATACCTAAAATACCGCTATACATGGATCAGCTCCTTGGTCTTTTCGACGAGTACTTTACAGATTTTAGACGAGATCCCGACGAAAAGATAATGACCAAAACCATGATCAACAATTACGTAAAATCAAAGGTTATCTCACCTCCAGAAAAGAAAAAATACACAAGAGAACAGTTGATGATGCTTGCTCTTGTGTATCAGCTTAAAAATATACTGCCCATTAACGATGTGAAGGCATTCTTTGATTTATACGATTCTGAGGAGCTCTCTTTAGAAGAGCGCAATGCAAAAATTGAAGACTATTTCAAAATCTATAATCAGCTTGAAGTCGAACACATTTCTGTATTGAAGGATCGATTTGATAATTTCAAAGCGACACTAGCAGATGAAAGTGATAAGAAATCACTGATCGCAAGACTTCTTGTTGAAGCTGATCTAAATAAAAGACTGGCTCTAATACTTCTTGACGAAGATAAGGATGATCAACTGCTTGAATCCGATGAAGAATAAGATAAGGTGTTATTATTCAGCAAGCTCCACCATCAACACATCTTTAAGGGGTCTTAAAAGACTATAGTCTAAATCCCAATAATCATCATGGATCACATCTTCAAGTGCACCTGTTACAGGGTTATAGGTATACCAAAGTGGTGTATTTTCTAAATCCATTCTATATATTCTTTGTGGCCCATTATATTTCACAACATCATAAACACCCACTTGAGTGCCTTGAATATGACTCAAATTATTTTGAGTCAATTTCTTCGCCATTTCAAATTCATCTATACTGAAATCGACGTTTTTCTCATCAACAAAACCCACTTCGAATACATCTAAGACGTTATACGCATTAACAACCATCATTATTCTTTGATCTTCCATCAACCAATTGTTTTCTTTGGTCATGATGTCATAGCCAACACCTCTTAACGCCTTATCCGATGCCGAGCTTTGTCTATAATACAAAACATCTTTATTCCCAAGTATATTGTCTTGTGATATGTCCATTGAAAGACCTGATATTAAACGTTTTGCGGTTTCATCTAAATCTGAAACTTCAAATCGATGATCTTGACTAAATGAGGTTCTTCGATTATCGATAATCAATACAGAACGATTTGTATCAATCTCCAAATCATATTTTGGGAACCTATATGGCAAACTTAAACTCACCTGACCTACCAGTAACACACCATCATTGTTGTAAACTTGGTCAAACATCTCCAAATCTTCTATCTCATCTCCGAACATGTCCTTCACGTACATTTCCAGTTTATCTTGAAGCTCAAAATATTCTGGTGACAAGTCAAAACGTTCTCCCGAAGGTTCGTCATTTAATAGTCGACTCGCTAGATCATCGTTTAAGTTATATCGATTTCCCATTTCTGAGTCAACCACCGTTAAGATCTCTTTTAACTTCGGATATTCCCCAAATTCTATGACTTTCGCCATTGCTTTCATTGCTGGTTCAATTGGATCAACAGGTATAAGCGGAAACGGCAAAGGACTGTCGTCCATATCTTCAACAGTACTACTCCACTCATCTGCAAAGGCCACATACTCCACTAAAAACTGTGCGTCTGCATCTGTTGGTATTAATCGCTGCGTCATTTCTTCAAATCTCTCATTGAGCTTTAGCAGCCACTTGCCCATACGCCTGCTTTCACCGTTTCTATAACCTCGTGGTGTGTCACCATATAAAATTCGGTAAATATTAAAGTCAAACTTCACTTGAGCTGCTGTCATACTTTCTCCCGCCAACAACTTACCTGACTTAATTAAATTTGACTCAATACCATGCTCCACATCACGTAATTGGTCTGCCATAGCGCCTTGTGCGAATCGCACTTGAGGCATATACACCAGTAGAATAAATACGTACAACAAAACCACAATAAATAAACTTATCATTTTTTTGATTTTCTTGTTTCTAAAAAAATGCTTCACTTTTGATATTTTCTTGTTATTTTCAACTTTTTTTATATTGAAATCATCTGATTGAATAAATATCTCCCCCTAAAACTATTTTTCTAGTTTTTTACATATACCAGTGTAACAAGATATTGTGACCAATAGGTGTACAATCTAAAAAAAGACCCGTGAGTATTAGATATATTTTTCTAATACTCACGGGTCTTTCATATTTTAGTTGTTTATGCTCTCTGAAAATTAACCGTTATAGCGTTCTACAAACTCGAATCGCTCGTTGTCTGGACCGTCGAAGAAGACAATACGAGCCGAACCCACAACACGTGGCGCCCCTTGAATTTTAACGCCTTTTTCTTTTAACATGGCCATCTTTTCATCAAGACTATCCACTTTAAAAGCGATATGCTCGACAGGACCAATCGCTCTTTCTTTATTTTCACCTTTATAAATCAGTTCAATAATAGTACCGTGCGCATCTAAAAATACCAGATTCGACTTTGGATATTTATAGTCCTTGATGATTTTGCAATCCAATACTTCCGTGTAAAACTTTTTTGAACGCTCAATGTCCGTCACTTTAATACCGATATGTCCAAATTTCATATGATCCGCTCCTGTTCTATCTTTCACCCTGCGTATTCATACAAATTATAGCATAATTATCAAGACTCTTTAACACGGGATCGTTTGTTTATGAGTCAATAACATCAACTTTACTTTTCAACATATTGCGATTTACAATGCATATTTTTCTTCAAAATTGACAAAATGGGTATAAATAACGTGATACGTCATCTACTGAAAATCTATTAAGTAGACCCACTGGAGGGGATATTGTGAAGAGTATACGTACTAAAATATTACTTGTTGTTATTCTGAACATCTTACTTGTATCATTCATCATTGGAGCCACGTCATTTTATGTCATTAATAATAGCAACAACAACCGAATTGATCAGATTGAGAACCAACTCCGTACCAGCTATGATCTAACCATCAAGGGTCAAGTCGAAATTGTTGTATCTGAGCTTGATGGACTATACCAGAAGTATGAAAGTGGTATGTTAACTGCGAATGAAGCCAAAGACCTTTCTGCAAATGTCATTAGAAATGCAAAATATGGTGAAGGTGGCTACTTCTGGACCGATACAATGACTGGTGACAATGTTGTCATGCTTGGTCGAGAAGACATCGAGGGCATCAACCGGATTGACTTAGAAGATAATTTGGGCAACAAAATTATTCAAAACTTCATCGAAGTCATTAAAAAAGATGGTGAAGGCTATAGTAATTACTACTTCCCTCGTCCCGGTGAAGATGAAGCTTTACCAAAAAGAGCTTTTGTAAAACTCTATGAACCTTATGATTGGATTATTGGTACAGGAAATTATATCGATGATATTGATAATTTTGTAGCTAAGGAACGTGCAATTGTTCAAGCGCAGTTCAAACAAACACTCACTATTCTAGGCGCTTTTCTACTCCTATCAATCATAATCGGATCTGTCATTTCTCTTGTACTCAGCAACACGATTACAAAACCAATTTTGAAATTGTCAGAAGTCCTTGATAAAACTGCCAATCTGAATATTGAAGATGACGATACCTACGACTACTTAATTGAATATAAAGATGAAACAGGCATCATTGCAAAATCAGTTGGAAACTTACGATCCGTTTTAAGAGATATTATCACTCAACTCAAGGAAGATTCTATTCAACTCAATCAGTCGTCTCTAGACCTTGGACAAATTGTTCAAAACGGTAAAGAAGGTATTGACGCCGTTGCGATGACTGTTGATGAATTTGCACGCGGCGCTTCAGAACAGGCAAGTGACGCTCAAATCGCAGCTGAAAGTATGGGGAATTTAGCAGAGGAAATCAACGAAAGTGTTGAAAGTTCTGAGAAACTTCGTGCTTATACCTCTGAGGTCAACAAGAACAACGAAGAAGGTTTTGCACTCATTCAAGACTTGAGTGGTAAGTTCAACGCGACCATCGACTCAAACAACAACTTGAATGAAAATGTAAATACACTCTCCATTAAGTCATCATCCATTGGTGAGATTACCAGTGCAATTCAGAGTATTGCTGAACAAACCAACCTGCTTGCATTAAATGCGGCGATTGAAGCCGCTCGTGCTGGTGATGCAGGTCGGGGCTTTGCCGTTGTTGCAGATGAAATTCGTAAGTTGGCTGAGCAAACTTCAAAATCCACTGAGCAAATCAATGAAATTATCAGTGAGATCCTCAATGAAATTAGTTCAACGACTGAAAATATGGGCATTGCAACTCAATCAATTAACCTCTCAAGTGATGTTATGACCGATGTAAAAGCTTCTTTCGAAGCCATTGAAAAATCAATGGACAGCACCCTAAATCAACTTGATAACATCACAACCAGCATCAACAATGTAAATACCAATAAAGATGGCGCTACAAATTCTATCCAGGGCATTTCGGCCATCACGGAAGAAAATGCCGCTTCAGCAGAAGAAATTGCCGCTACCATGGATACACAAACCGAGCTTATGGTTGGCATTCAAGAAAATGCATCTGAAGTTAGATCCATTTCCGAAAAACTAGATACAATCATTCAACGATTCCAGCTTTAATTGGACATCTACAAATATGTATTCCGAACCCGCTTTATATACAGCACAGCGGGTTTTTCTTTGTCTGTGCACCATTATCATGTATTCTATTCATAAGAGTAAAAAGGAGGATCATTATGACTGCATTAATTTTCTTTGATATTAACGGCACTGTGATTAAACGCGACAGCCGGACGGATATTCCATATTCAAAAGCCATCGATATTTTTCTTAAAATTGAAAATGGCATGGATGGGGTCAATACTTCAGCCCGTTCTGATAAGGATGTCTTTATAGAAGTCCTCGGCAAAGTGAATGAACAGTTTACAAACGAATTGTGGAATGGATTCATGACGGAGTACACGAAACAACTTGAGGCTTTTAAAGCTACGGATGTTTGGCGTGCAAATGTTGACGCTGTTTCCTTTATTCAAAAGCTTTCAAATACAAATCATAAACTCTCTATGATTACAGGTGAGCTGAAAATCGGTGCTGAGTATAAACTTGAAAAAATAGGCGTTTGGAAACATTTCCAAACTGGCGGATTTGGCGAAGATGGGCTTCAGCGGTTCGAAATTGCGGATACCGCGTTTGAGAAAGCCAACACATTATACGGCACTGACTACGACGAAATCTATGTCATAGGTGATACACTCCTAGACATTAAAACAGCACGGCACTTAGGTGCAAAGATTATATCTATTACGACAGGCTCTAACACACGTGAAGAATTGGCCGAACTTAAACCAGATATGATTATCGATCGATTTGAGGAAATTGAAGGGTTGTTTTTATAATCCAGGTTTTATTCAGCTTAAAAAAATCAAGGGATGACCAGAAATGGTCATCCCTTGATTAATTTTCATTAAATTTATCACTTTAACTTCCCAATGATTTCTGCCAATATTGCTTCGGCATTGTCGTTATCAACTTGGCATGTACCGGCATTTCTATGACCACCGCCACCGTACTCAAGCATCATTTCGCCAATATTTACATCTGAGGACCTATTGAAAATTGACTTACCCACTGTAAATACAGTGTTTTGTTTTTTCAATCCCCAAATGACTTGAATTGAAATGTTGGTATCTGGGAATAAAGCATACTTCATGAATCTGTTGCCCGGATAAATTGTCTCAACATCTTTTAGTCTTACAACGAGGACATTATCATGAACCTCACCCGCAGTTTGAAGTTGTTCTTTGAACTGCTCTTCATATTGCATGTAGAGTTCAACGCGTTCTTTAACATCTGGAAGTTGTAATATGTCTTCAATATCATGATCTTTACAGTAATCAATGAGTTCCATCATCAAATTGTAATTTGAAATTTTAAAACTTCTGAATCGACCAAGACCTGTTCTCGCATCCATTAGGAAACTAAGAAGTTCCCAACCCGCAGGTGTTAGAACATCAGATTTTGTAAACTGAGCTGAATCTGCTTTATCAACAGCAAGCATCATACTATCCCATTTTGCAGGGAATTTATCCCTTCCACCAAAATGATCGTAAACAACTCGTGCAGCCGATGGCGCTTCTGGATCGATAATATAATTATCTTTTCGGTCTTTGTTACGGATTGTTTCACTTAAATGGTGGTCAAACGCTAAGTAAACACCTTCCACATACGGTAGGTTCGTTGTGATATCCTTGTCTGTCACAGAAATAAGTCCATCTTGCATGTCCTTTGGATGAACAAACTTAATATCACCAATCAAATCAAGTTTCTTCAGTAAAACTGCACACACAAGTCCATCAAAGTCACTTCTGGTAATCAATCTGTATTTTCCCGCCATTTGTATCCTCCTTAGAATAAGGGTTGCATTTCACCTTATGAATGTTTATATAAGCCTCTGTAACATATATACACCAGTTCAATGCCGTTTTACCAATTTTCTATTTAAGATTTAAGACAACTGGACAATGATCACTTCCAAGCGTTGACATATGTATCTCCGCATCTTCCATTTCACCTGCAAACCGCTCCGAAACAACAAAATAATCAATTCTCCAGCCGGTATTTCGTTCCCTTGCTTTGCCCATATATGACCACCAAGAATACATTCCATCCTTATCCGGATAGAAATGACGGAATGAATCCACGAATCCAGCATCTAGAAGTTCGGTCATTTTACCACGCTCTTCATCTGTAAACCCAGCACTCTTGTGGTTCGTCTTATCATTTTTAATATCAATTTCTTTATGCGCTACATTTAAGTCACCGCATACGACCACGGGTTTATCTTTATCAAGTTCAACCAGATATTCTCTAAAATCATCTTCCCAGACTTGTCTATAATCTAGGCGTTCAAGTTCACGTTTTGAGTTTGGTGTATATACTGTCACAAGGTAGAACTCATCAAATTCAAGAGTGATCACGCGACCTTCTTGGTCATGTTCTTCAATGTCTAAGCCATATCTCACCGAAATAGGCTCAATTTTCGTAAAGATGGCAGTGCCTGAATAGCCTTTTTTAACAGCATAATTCCAGTACTGTTTATATCCCTCTAGATCTAGTTCAACTTGTCCCTCTTGGCATTTCGTTTCTTGAAGGCAGAACATATCCGCATCCATCTCGTTAAAATAATCTAAAAAGCCTTTTTTAACACTGGCTCTGATTCCATTTACATTCCATGATATGAGTTTCATTGTCTTGCTCCCCTCTATTATTATCACTATGCAATAATGATATTTATATTCATGACTTTTATGCTTCTTTATTATACCAAATTGGGGTCACAAGAAACCGCCAAACATATATCTATATTTGGCGGTTTTTAATATTAACCATTAATTTTCTTAATAATACTGGCTGCCATTTCTTTTGTCACTGTATCTTGTGGTCCAATGCCTCTTTCACCCACTTTGATAATTCCAAGTTCGATCATAAGTGCCATTTCGTCACTGGCCCAATTTGCAACAAGATCTCTGTCACTGTATACATCAAGTCCTGTGGTTAATTCCTCATTAAGTTTTTTCTTATCATAACTCACCATCGCATTTGCTAGTATTACGGTCATCTGCTCTTTTGTAATATTCCCATCAGGATTAAATGTTGTTTCAGAACTTCCAGAGATAATCCCTTTGTCATATGCTGATGCAATCTCAGCTAAATGTGTAGACTCCGTTGAAATATCTGTAAATGGTGCTGTCGCTTCTTCATTTGTTAATCCATAAGCACGTGTTACCCACGTCGTGAACTCTTCACGAGTTACTGCGTCTTCTGGGTTGAATGTATCTACATCATCAAGAATACCTTTACCAAGTAGTTCATTGATTTCAGATTTCGCCCATGAATTCTCAACGTCGTTAAAGGACTTATTGGACTGCATTACTGTATATTGGCTGAGTGAAATTCTCTTAGTAGAAACTGTATTTTTCACTGGATCATACACACCACCAACCGGTTCCCATTCACCCGTCTCTTCATTTAAGCGGAATACACTCACAAGTGAAGGATTAAACTGCTCATCGAAAAATTCGAAAGAATCTAGATCAAATGCAAGCTGAACAGGTTCATCGAGCACTTTTTGTTCTACCCCATCCACAAGGAGTTGTACATCTGTAGTATAACCTTTTTTGAATGTCAGCTCTTCTTGCTTTGATGTATAGCTCTGATCATCAAAACTCATGTCTACAAGAAGGTTTGTATCTTCATCAACCGCATCTTTAAACACAGACTGATCAACGAGAAGTTGTGTTCCACCAACCTTAACACCTACTGAATCTACGTTGGCAGATTCTAATTTATCGACAAGCTCTTTGCTGATTGGCACCTGCATGTCGTTTCCAACACGCTCTGTTTCCAAACTCACTTGTAGTTCGAATTCTCTTACATTATTTTCTCCATAGTACTCTTCAAAAGCATCAGACACGGTGTCGAAGGCCAGAACTGTATCTTTTATCTGGTTTTCTAACGAAACTGCATCAAATAAAATCTGTGTTTTTTCATCCACAACAACTGTTTCAAACTCAGGCTCAACTTCACCAATTTTGTCAATAACGCTTTGTGCCAAATCTCCCACTGTAACATTAAGTTCAACAGTCTGTTCTAAACCCGCATCATGAACAGTATTAACTTGGCCTAAGAATGATTCTGCCAGCATGGTAATGTCTTCGCTGCTTTCGATATTTTGAATAGAATCTGTTATTACACCTGCAATATCTACAAGTTTTTCCTCTACAAATTTTTCATTGGCAGGATCTTCTGCTGCATCACCTAGAGCGTCTACCGTCTCTATATATTTTTCAAGAGCTGGGACAAGAATCTCTTCTGTCGTTATATTTTCAATATTAGTCTCAAGCACATCAAATACTTTTTTAACGTCATCTTTTACAAGCTTTTCTGTTGTATCTGTGAGCTGGTCAGCAAGTGAATGTGTAATATCATCCACATTCTTAGCAGAATCTTTTTCTGCAACACCTTCCATATTGAGCGCTTCGTCAATTGGATACATGCTTACTTTTAATTCTGGATTGGTCAGTTTCTTATGCATAATATATGTGACAACAAACTTTTCTTCTGATGGGCTGTAATTAACATTCAAATCTGTCATATATCCAGTTACACTGACAAGTGCCACTGGGTCATCAAATACTGCTTTACCGTATTTATCAAGCTCTTGCGTGTAAAGCACGCCTTTATCTCCAATAGATTCAGACCATGCCACAAGAACAGCTCCAGTTTCATCATTTACACCTGCGCTGAGCGGATTGCTTTCGTCAATTAAATTTGATGAAAAATCGATCATGTTTCCCGTTGAGAGTCTGTACCGTCCAAGAATGTGATGTTTTGAATCTGCATCATATCTCCAAAGCATATAATCATCTTCTTTGACGCTATTGTGTGTCATTCGTGGAGTTTTGAGGTTTTTAAGGCCAGGAATGACAGGCTCACTCATTGTAACCGTACCATCTTCTGCATTAACTTCTAACGTTCTAAGCACTGCTGAGCTGCTATCACCATATTCAATAGCGATCACAGTCGTTTCCGAAACAGGATTGTAAATGATATCAAAATCATCTGCACCATGGTCCAAAACGCCAAACTCCATCATTGTCGGATCTATTAATTCAGGGCCAACAATAGCACCTTCAAGAAGCACTTCAAAATCATTTCTGATGTTCCAAACAATACTGTATGAATTATTAACAGGATTATATGCAGCTTTTGGCGTGTCATGAGATTCATTCATGCCAGGTACCGTATCAAATACGACTGGTGTTTTTCCACCTTTATCGCCATGTATGTCTACAACAAGTCCATAAATTCTTCGAGCTGTACTTATACCATCGTTCCAAACCACAAGAAAGTTATCATCCGTTGAATTATAGACAACATAAGGGTTCTCAGGCATATCTCTTGATAATTGCGCTATTGTAAATGATACACCATGTTTGTCACCCTTTGAGTCAACAAACTGCCCTCTAATTGAGCTGGCAATCGCGAGATCATTATAATCTTGATAAACAACTAGATACTCGTCTATAGATGGCGCATAAGCTACCGAAGCACTGTACTCGCCAGTCGTTTGGCGCTCAGCGCTTGGTGCAGGATAAACAACATTCCTACTGGCAGTGTCAGCCACCGAAAAATTCATTGACGTCATCAGAATAATCACGAGTAAAAGTGCATTTGCTCTTTTTAAACCGCCTCTTCTGGTACTATTTCTTTTCTTTGAACGCATAAAAAACCCTCCTCCGATAAATCCTTTCAGAATAATAACCGTCTAGGTATTTTATATATAGCCAAACCGAAGACTTCTCATCTAAATATTCCTAAACTTTTTAATTGGCAATCATCAAAAAAGAAAGCAAGTGAATGCCATTTTAGCATTCACCCGCCTTCTCTTGTCACTGTTTCTGTCCCCTTTTGTAAACCAGTTAACAGTTTTATATTCAGACTTTATCGTCAAAGAAACTACTTTGTTGTTGCTTTTTTAGTTACATTCTTCATCGTCACATCAACAATCACTTGTTTAGGTAGATCGATGCCAATTGTTTCTTTGATTACATCTTCTACAGTTTCAACAAACATAAATTTCAGTGCATTTTTCACTTCATCAGGCACATCTATCAAATCTTTTTCATTGTCCTTTGGAAGAATGACACGCTGGATTCCTGATCTATGTGCTGCAATAACCTTTTCTTTAATACCACCAACAGGCATAACAGCCCCACGAAGTGATATTTCACCCGTCATCGCAAGCTTCGGGTCTATCGGATGGCCAGTTACTAGTGATGCAAGTGTTGTAAACAGTGCCACACCCGCTGATGGGCCGTCTTTAGGGGTCGCCCCTGCTGGAACGTGGATGTGAATGTCGTTCTTGTCCATGTCGAAATGCTTCATATGAAGTGCCAATCTTGAACGAATCAAACTCTGAGAAATTCGTGCGGATTCCTTCATGACATCGCCAAGTTGTCCTGTGAGAAGAAGCTGCCCTTTGCCTGGCATGTGAGCGGCTTCTATAAATAAGATGTCCCCGCCAACCGGTGTCCAAGCTAGTCCCGTCACAACACCCGGAGGATTCAATTCCCCCACGCGGTCGTATCTTGCAATCTCATGTCCCAAAATCTCAAACAGCATGTTTCCTTTCACTCTATAAGGAAGCTCAACACTTTCAGTCACAACCTTCTCTGAAGACACCCGTGCAACTTTTGCAAGTTGTCTTTTCAAGCTTCTAACGCCAGCTTCTCTCGTATATTTATCGATGATTAACATTAGTGCTTCATCGTCAACTTGCAGCTGTTCTTTTGTCATACCGTGCTCGTCTAAAACTTCTTCTATAAGGTGATCTTTTGCAATATGAAACTTTTCCTGACTTGTATAACTGCCAACCTCTATAATTTCCATTCGGTCACGTAATGGACCAGGAATGCTTCTTAATGAATTGGCTGTCGCTATAAAGAACACATCTGACAAGTCATACGGAACATCTAGATAATGATCTGCAAAACTATTGTTCTGTTCTGGATCTAAAACTTCAAGAAGCGCACTTGCTGGATCACCACTGACTGACGCCATCAATTTATCAACTTCATCCAGGATGAACACTGGGTTTTTGGAACCCACACGTTTCATACCTTGAATAATTCGGCCAGGTAATGCACCGATATATGTTCTTCTATGTCCTCTTATTTCAGCCTCATCTCGTACACCACCAAGACTGATTCGTACATATTCTCTTTCAAGTGCATCAGCAATACTCTTGCCTAGACTTGTTTTACCTGTTCCAGGAGGCCCAACAAGCAATAGAATTGATCCTTGTTTGTTCTTTTTAAGCTTCATAACAGTCAAATGCTGTATGATTCGTGCTTTTACTTTATCAAGACCATAATGTTGACTGTTCAATTTCTCTTTGGCTTCTTTTATATCAATATCTTTGATTTCACTCTCGCCCCAAGGCAGAGACGTCATAAGATCAAGGTAGTTTCGAATGACATTTGTTTCGGAACTGTTTGGACTTTGTCGATCCAGCTTGTCCACTTCATCAAGAGCAATTTCTTTAATGTCGTCCGGCATATGTGCTTCTTCAATCAGTGCCCTATAATCTTTCTTCTCTCGACCTCCACGACCTTCGCCTTCACCCAGTTCTTCTTGAATGGCCTTCATTTGGTCGCGAAGCATTTGTTCTCTATACCCTTTGTTCACTTTTTCAGAAAACTTTTGATTCAGCTCAATCTGAAACTGGATTGACGCCTTATGTTCAATAAGTAAGTCTAAGAATCTGAGACTGCGCTTTCTGAGAGAACGCATTTCCATAAATGCCTGTTTTTCTTCCACCGATACATTTACAAAGGGAATGATTGAAGCAACAATACTGTTAATATCATCGATTTGCTGAATGTACTCCAAGTACGACTCAGCGCCGTTAAAGTTTCGGCTGATTTCTTCTGTCAAATCTTTTATATATTCAAGAATATCCACTTGATTCTTGTGATCAATATCAACCACATCTGGCTGCACTTCATACTTGGCTTTATAGTGTCCTGCATCATGCCAAACATCTGTAGCGTCAACACGTTCTACAACTGTGAGCTTTAGCATATATCCATCTGAAAGCTTTTGAGCACTCTCAACTTTGACCAAGTTTCCGATCAAATGAAAATCATCTTTACTGTATAAATTCTGCTCATCTTCCACACGGAGCGTTAAAGCAACCGCATAGAACTCATCTTGAACAATTTTGTAGTACAATTCACTGTCAAAGGAAGCATCCATCTTCAGATCTATTTGGCTTCCATGGAAAAGAACTTTGTCATGTAGCGGAATAACATTTAACTCTTTTTTGATGTTTTCATAATTCACATCCATCACCTCGTTTTATAAATATATAAGTATTGATCGTTATGCTTCTGCGATCATGAAATCTTTCGCAAAAGTGCGAAAGATGTTTTCTAATTTTGACTCTGCTTCTCTTTTTTCTTCTCTTTTTTCTTCTCTTTTTTCTTCAATCGAAACAACGTTACTTTGAGTTTTATTATCATCAATGACTTGTTGGCTCAGAGCCACTGTTATTTCTCTTAAATTTTGTGCCGATTTCGCATAAAGAGACCATCCCCAAGCTTCCATACGTGGCTGAATATAATGTTTTTCAATGACCACTTTTAAAAATGCGAAAACAAACACAAACCAAAAACTAATCATTTCGGACTCTATCAGTACTTCACCCGAATGACTTAGGTGAGATAACCCGAGTACAAGTCCTATTGAAATAAGTATTTCCACCAAATTCAGTACCATATATAAGTTAGAAAAAATTCTGCGGTACCATTTTGTTTTTTGTATTATGCCTCGACTTTGCTTTTGCAGCCCATTAAAATTTTCTTGTATACCTACTTTGTCCTTACACATCAAACATTGTCTCTTCAATTTTTTATCTATTGTATTTTTTGAAAATGAATCTAATTTTGTTTGTGCATCCTCAAATGCCCACTCCAGACTATACTGATACCTTTTCTCATGTATTTCATTTAACTCATCAAAGAACGTATTAATCGATTGAATATTCATTGCCCCTCCAGCTTATAACTCTCTAGTTAATTAGTTTTGTTTACCCTAACCATTTTCTTAAAAAAAATGATTTTCCCCTTTATGTTTTGAACCCAGTTAAACTTTGTTTAGAGTTTCATTATTGTTAGTTCGTATTGGCCTAACTATTTGGTCTTAAAAAAATTGAGCTCTACTCAATTTTCTCAAGAATTTTATTCAGTATTTCAAGATCTTCATCACTTAGCTGACTGGATAAACGTTCTGACATCTGGATGATTGTTAAACTCTCCAGATTTACTATATTCTGTCCGCGTTCGGTCAATTTTACATAATAAACTCTTCCATCCATCGCACAGCTCTGTTTATATACGAGATCCATCTTTACAAACTTTTTCACCATTTCTGTAACAGTTGGTTTGGATAAATCCAGGATATCTGCTAAATGGCTTGTTGTAACGCCTTCACTGCAATTGAATTTTTTTAAGTAGTCCAACTGACGTAGGCTCAATTCTGAAATTTCAAGGTCGTCCACCATTGAGCAGTAGCATTTCCCCTTAAGTTTCAGCAATTTAGTAAGACCGCTGGTCAAATTTGTATTCTGGTTCATAGGATCACCTCTTAATTAGTTCGGGTTTGCCTAACTAAACTATAAATCATATTTTCTAGGCTGTCAACAGAATTATTGAATATTAGCTATATGCTCATTATCACTTTACTGAGATGCATCCTCTGTTTTACTTGATTTTTCAACCATATAATTGATAATGGCCATCTCTTCATCGGTTAGGTACCGCCAAGTGCCAGGTTTAATACCATCAAGCTTCACATTCATAATACGAATACGTTTAAGTTTTGTTACGTTATAACCAAGTACTTCTGACATCCTACGGATTTGCCGGTTTAGCCCTTGTGTCAAAATTATTCTAAACGTCGTTTTACTCAGCATTTCAACACGACAAGGTAATGTCACCGTATCTAAAATATGAACACCTTTACTCATATTTTTAACAAACGCTTTTGTGATTGGCTTATCCACTGTAACTATATATTCTTTCTCATGATTGTTTCCCGCTCGAAGAATTTTATTAACAATATCGCCATCACTCGTTAAGAAAATCAGGCCCTCTGACATTTTATCCAGTCGTCCAATCGGGAAAATTCGATCATTATATCCAATATAGTCAATAATATTGGTTGGATCCTTTAAATCTGTCGTGCATGTCACGCCAACAGGTTTGTTAAAAGCAATATACACCCGCTTCTTCTTCTTATGAAGAGGTTTATTTTTAACCAGCACTTCATCATTTGGGCCAACTTTTGTACCGTTTTCAGCCTTTTTTCCGTTTACAGTCACTTGGCCCATTTCAACCAGCTTATCGGCTTCCCGACGAGAACACAGACCTGTTTCACTGATATATTTATTGATTCTTTTTAATTCGCTCATAGTCTACCCACTTCTTTCTCAATTCGGATTTTATCATATCATGACTTATTGATATCTGTCAGGTTAAAATCTGAATCAATTTATCATATTTTCAACTCATATTCAATTTATAATAAAAAAAGAACCCATTCTTGGGTTCTTCTGGTTTACCATTATTCACCCGTTAGGTCTTTATACATTTTACTTCACTTCTTTAAGTGTTGAAATAACATCGTTATCAAGAGTGCCATCAACATCAAGTTCAGAAATTTCATTCTTAATATCCAGCATTCTATCGTCAAGAAGTGTGATCATATTCGCACAGACCTTTAATTGATCAGTGATCTTTTTCGGTGCTTTATTGCGGTACTTGTAGTATATTTTGTGTTCAAGACTCGCCCAAAAATCCATCGCAATGGTACGAATTTGAATCTCAATGCGTGTAGGAACAACGCCACTACTTAGGAACACAGGAATTTCCACATGAACATGCATGCTTTTATAGCCGTTCCCCTTCGGATTTTCAATATAATCTTTGACTTCAATAATCTTCACGTCATCTTGTCTTTCAAGCAAATCGTACACTTTATAAATATCTGATGTGAATGCACAAATCACTCGTATCCCAGCAATGTCAAAGATATGCTTTCTCGCATTTTCTATTGTGGGTTCAAAACCGTAGCGAACCAACTTATCCATAATACTCGGTGGCTTCTTAACCCGTGATTTTATATGTTCAATTGGATTGTAGTCATGAATACTTCGAAACTCTTCATCTAAAATCTGAAGCTTTGTGTTCACTTCTTCCACAGCAAACTTGTGCACCAGTAAAAGGTCACGCCATGGCTTCATTTCTTTTGTTGCGAATTCTTCGTACATATTTTTCTCCTCACATGGACTCGATAATACCATCATATCTATCACAGAGGTTATTTTCAATAGAGTCACTAACAATTTTAGCTTTTAAAGAAAAATTTAATATACACTCCTTATGAATTTTTCCAATAAAAAAAGCGTCTCGAGTAATCGAGACGCTTTTGGTTTCAAAAATTATAGAGAGTTTACGTTCTCTGCTTGAGGGCCTTTAGGACCTTCAGCAAGGTCGAAAGTTACTTTTTCGCCTTCTTCAAGAGTCTTGTAACCATCTTTGTTGATTTGTGAGAAGTGTACGAATACATCGTTACCATCTTCTGAAGTGATGAAACCAAAGCCTTTTTCTGCGTTAAACCATTTTACTGTACCATTCATGTTGTATTCCTCCGATTCAATTAAATTACTTTTGATAATTCATAGCAAAATATTGACTAATAAAACTTTCGAAAGAATACCCGAACTGTTTAACAGACAGATACACTTCATACGATTTTATTGCAAATCTTTTGATACTGAATTAATCTACTAAATAATCATAACACTAAAGTTTTTTTAATGCAAGAGCTTCACGCTATCTTTTAGGTTCATTGTTTGGTATACTGTGATGATTGTGTATTACTACGAGATTGTACTTCGAAACCAAAGGATAAATTATGCAAACTTTTAACGACTTAAAGCTTTCTGAAAAGCTTGTAACAACCCTAAAAAAGCAGGGCATCAAAGAGCCCACACCCGTTCAGCAAGAAGCGATTCCTGCTATTTTAGCCGGCGCAGATATCATTGCGCAATCGCAGACTGGAACTGGAAAGACGTTGGCTTTCCTACTTCCGATGTTCGAGCAATTTGACCCGAACTCAGACAAGGTTCAGGGCCTTATCGTAACACCAACACGTGAGCTTGCCATCCAGATTACTGAAGTGGCAAACATGCTTAACAAAGATTGTGATTTTGGAATTTTGGCCGCTTATGGTGGTCAGGATATTTCAAGACAACTTAAAAAACTTAAAAATGGCATTCATTTAATCATCGCAACACCAGGCCGCCTTCTCGACCATTTAAGAAGAGAATCCGTGAGCCTCAATTTTCTAAAGATGATGGTTCTTGATGAAGCGGACCAAATGCTGCTCCTTGGATTCCGTCCTGAAATAGAATCTATTTTACGACTGACATCTAAAAAGAAACAACTGTTATGCTTCTCAGCAACTATGGAATCTGCAGTTAAGAAAATTGCATACCAAAACATGAACAATCCCATTGAGATTTCTGTTCAAAAGAAAAAGATCACATTAGACGCGATCAATCAAATTGTTATTAAAACAACAGACCGGAAGAAACAAGATGATCTTAAAACACAACTTGAAGAAGACCGTCCATTTATGGCCATCATTTTCTGCCGAACAAAACGACGTGTTGATATTTTGGATACAGCTTTAAGTCAAGCTGGATTTGATTGCGAACGTCTTCATGGTGATATCACTCAATCAAAACGTGAACGTATCATGAAAAACTTTAGAAATTTGAAAATCCAGTACCTGATAGCAACAGATGTTGCCGCGCGTGGCCTTGATATCAGTGGTGTCACTCATATCTACAACTATGATATTCCTGAGAATCCAGAGATCTATATTCATAGAATTGGCCGTACAGGTCGTGCTGGTGAGACAGGTATAGCGACAACTTTTGCTGCACCTAAAGACGAAGCTCTCTTAAAAGAGATTGAGAAAGCTATAAAAATGAACTTACCTGTTCGTTATCTTTCACTTGATCCGGTAGAATACGCACGCAGGGGTAAACATTCATCAGAAGAATCATAATAACTGCATAATTCAGTACAAACTGAACATCACATTAATGTGTGTTACTTTAATAATTATGGCTGGTCTTTCCTATGAGAAAGACCAGCTTTTTTTTGTTGTGCTCAACTCCAAATCTCAACATCATCTGTTAGCTTGATTTGCAAGAGGGTATCCATTTTAATAGTTGAACGTTTAATGATTGGAGGCCTTGTTATGGGTTTGTTTGCAAATAAAGTTATGGAAGTCAATATCGAGTTTTATGGTCAGAAAAAGAGAAAAGTTGTATCTTCAGTACCACTTGAATTTCATGTTGAAATAACACCACAGATTACAGATCCTGAAATGCTTGGGGAATTCTATTTTAAATTTCTAGATAAATCTTCTGAAATGCTAATCCTCGCTGCAAGACCGATTTTATGGGAAATTCTAAACGCTAAACTCAAAAGTATAAAAGCAGATGCCAACATGATGTTTGTTTGGGAAGGCCTTGTGGATGTTGAACCTCAAATGACAATGGTGAAGAAAAAGCCTTGTAGTTTCGTCAAATCCGTTCTCAATGATAATGGAAAAATGAAATGCAAAATATCAGATGACAGTCAGGGGCCACCGGTAACCTACTATGTTCCAATCGCTATTATGGCTGTGTTACAGCATATCATCAATATGTTGTCTGGTGCAGAACTTGCACTATTCTACCAAAAACTTTCTGATTTGATTGTTCAGAAAAAGGCCAGTCTTAAACCCAATCAACAACATGTTTTCGGAGTTGAAGAATTGCCTCCATTTGGTGAGAATTAAACACATACAGACGTCAAAATTGGCGTCTGTTTTTCATTGATATTCTTTAGTGTACAATTGACATCAATCTCCTTATACTATCAATAACACTAATACAAATATGAAATAAAAGTACAAATACGAGGTGAAATTATGAAACTTGCATTAATTGGATTTGGTGGCGTTGGAAAAGCCTTTCTACAACTATTGGAAAATAAACAAAACACGCTAAAAAATGAAAATTTGAACATTGAAATCTTATACATATTCAATTCAAAAGGCTGTCTATACATGCCAAATGGCATTCCAATCGATGATTTGTCAAAACACATTGATTCAGGAGGGACTCTTGGCAATTACACACAAACTCTATGTCACAACATCACTTACGATGACATGCTTAAAAACGACGATGTTGATACCCTCATTGAACTCACTCCAACAAATAAAGAAACCGGCGAACCTGGCTTAACAAATATATACAAAGCCTTGTTCCATGGGATCAATGTTGTAACAGGCAATAAAGGGCCTATTCTTCTCAAGTATCATGAGTTATCTACACTCGCTCATAAAAACAACGTTCAACTTGGCATTGGCTGTACCACAGGTGGTGCACTCCCTTCAATAAACGCAGGTCTCATGGATCTCGCAGGTTCAGATATTCACGTTATTGAGGGTGTTCTAAACGGTACAACAAATCATATTCTAAAACAGATGGAAGATCATGGCCTTAACTATTATGAAGCTCTTAAAAAAGCTCAGAAAGCAGGCATTGTAGAATCTGATCCAAGCCTTGATGTTGAAGGATGGGATACAGCTTCAAAACTACTTATTCTTACAAACGTACTCTGTGATCAACACCAAAGACTTGATGATGTAATCGTTGAGGGCATCACTCATTTGACCCATGATGAAATCCAAATGGCAAAGTATGAAAATAAAAAATACAAGCTTATTGGTCGTGCTGAGAAAACAACACATGACTTTATCCTTCACGTTAAACTTGAAAAAATAGATCAAAGTCACCCTTTCTTCAACGTGGATGGTAAAAACAAAGCAGTTCGTTATGTTTCAGATACATTAGGAGAGTTAACTGTAATCGGTGGTGCTTCCGGGGTAACACCCGCGGCAGCATCCATACTCCGAGATATCGTTAATATCCATCGTGGATATCGATTTACAAATTAGCATCTCTATTTAATTCGTTCAACTATTTTTGTAACACCTCAAATAATACTTTAACTTCATGCGTCAATTCTATATAATGAATGAGAGAACTTATACTCTTATATTGAAAGGGGTCTTTCTTCATGAAAAAAGGAGATCTAATGTGGGGTGCTGGACTGCTTGCTGTTATTGCCTTCCTGACACTGCCCGCAACACACGATGTATTCGTAGCAAATTCAACAAACCACCCTCTAATTATGGCCTTTATTAAGTTTTCCATACTTGCAACAATGGGTGAACTTTTAGGTGGACGTATTGTCGCTGGAGACTGGATAAAACCAAAAGGTCTTTTCTGGCGAGCAGTAATCTGGGGATTCCTAGGCGTTATCATTGCAATGGCATTTACGATTTTCTCAACGGGTGTAACAGCACTTATCAGCAAAGGTTTACTGCCTATGTTTGCTGAAGGTTCGCTAGCAGCTAAGATTCTAACAGCATTCTTTATCAGTGCTTTTATGAATGCAATCTTCGCACCAACAATGATGGGTTTCCACAAGATCACGGACACTTATGTTGATTTATGTGATGGAAAACTCGCAAACTTTAAGAATGTGCCTTTTTTAAAGGTTATTGACGCAATTGATTTTCGAGGTCTTGTAGGCTTCGTATTTTTCAAGACGATCCCATTCTTCTGGATTCCTGCACATACAATCACATTCTTACTACCACCTGTTTACCGCGTTCTTATGGCGGCATTCCTAGGTATAGCACTTGGTGCAATCCTTGGTTTTGCTAAAAAAAACAGTCAGCATAATCAAACTGCAGCTTAGCTTCAATCATTTAACTTATGACTAAAACAAAAAACTCCGATTGATTCTATAAAGAATCAATCGGAGTTTTTATTATTTATTGGTTGTTTCTTATTTATTTTCTTATTTAACAAGCATTAAATCAACTGGTACGTATGCTTCAACCGCTTCACCATGAAGAACTTTAAGTGCACTTTCAACACCAAGGCTACCGATCATATCGGGTTGTTGAGCAACCGTTGCCGCAAGTTCACCCTCTTGAACAGCCTTCACAGCGTCATCTGTCGCATCAAAACCAACGATTTTAATATCAAGGCCAGCTGCTTGAACCGCTTTAAGTGCGCCAAGAGCCATTTCATCATTATGTGCAAACACTGCATCAATTTCTGGTTGTGCTTGAATGATATTTTCCATTACAGAAAGACCTTTTGTTCTATCGAAATCTGCAACTTGACGTGCTACAACTTCAATGTCTTTGCCTTCAAGCGCTTTGTTGAAGCCAGCACCACGATCACGAGCTGCTGATGTGCCTGCAATACCTTCTAGTTCAACAACTTTACCGCTTCCGCCTAACATTTCTGCTACGAATTCGCCAGCCATTACACCGCCAGCAACGTTATCTGACGCGATGTGTGTTGCAATTTCACCAGCATTCGCACCACGGTCAAGTGTTAGAACAGGAACGTCTTTTTTATTCGCCATTTTAATGGCATTTACAACCGCATCTGAATCGGTTGGGTTAATTAGAATAATGCTAACGTCTTGAGTTAATAAATCTTCCATGTTCGCAAGCTCTTTAGCAGGATCATTTTGTGAATCTAAAACGATCAAGTCAAGATTAAGTTCAGCTGCTTTCGCTTCTGCACCTTCTTTAAGTGTTACGAAGAAAGGATTGTTTAGAGTTGAAACAATAAGACCAACTTTTTCACCGTCACCCATCATTGTTTCTTCCGTAGCTGACCCCATCATAGAAGCATCATCTGAAATAAGCTTTAGATCAACAGGAATAAATGGCTCTACAGTTGTTCCATCAAGAACGTCTTTCGCAGCCTTTACCCCCAGTGAACCTATCTTATCAGGTTGTTGAGCTACAGTTGCTGCCATGTTGCCTGCCTCAACTGCTTTCACAGCATCAGCAGTCGCATCGAATCCAACAATTATAATGTCACGACCAGCTGACTCAACCGCAGTTAAAGCACCAAGTGCCATCTCATCGTTATGCGCAAACACTGCATTGATCTCAGGTTGTGCTTGAAGAATGTTCTCCATAACCGCTAAACCTTTTGTTCTATCAAAATCTGCAACTTGACGTGCTACAACTTCAATTGAAGTTGCATCCATCGCAGTGTTAAAGCCTTGACCGCGATCTCTTGCAGCTGATGTTCCTGCAATACCTTCTAGTTCTACAACTTTACCTGCACCGCCAAGCATTTCTGCTATGTACTCTCCAGCCATAATTCCACCAGAAATATTATCTGATGCAATGTGCGTTACAACTTCGCCCGCATTTGCACCACGATCTAATGTAATTACAGGAACTTCTTTACCATTAGCCATCTTAATAGCATTGCCAACAGCATCTGAATCTGTTGGGTTAATTAGGATTACATTTACTTCTTGAGTTAGTAAATCTTCCATGTTTGCTAATTCTTTTGCTGGGTCATTCTGAGAATCCAGAACGATCAGTTCAAGGCCTAGAGCTTTCGCTTCTGCCTGAGCGCCCTCTTTTAAGTCAACGAAGAATGGGTTGTTCAGTGTAGAAACAATCAGACCCACTTTTCCAGCTGATTCTGCTGGTGCATCCGTTGAAGATTCTTCCGCCGGAGCAGCACAACCAGCCAACATGCCCAAAATCATCATTGCAATCATTAATAATGCCATAAACTTTTTCATTTAATTTCTCCTCCTCTATTTCTCTTTTTGATCCAATAACACCGCAATCAGAATCACAAGGCCCTTAGCGAGCAATTGGTAGTACGAAGTCACGTTCAGTAGATTCAGTGCGTTGTTAAGAATACCAATAATAAGAGCACCAACAATCGTGCCCATGACCGAACCCACACCGCCAGCTAATGATGTGCCCCCGAGCACAACAGCGGCAATGGCATCCAGTTCATAGCCTGTTCCAGCAGTCGGTTGAGCAGATGCCAGTCTTGCTGTTATGACAATTCCACCCATCGCTGCCAACAACCCACTCATACCGTAAACAAAGAGCTTCACGCGGTGCACGCTCACGCCCGAGAGCTGTGTCGCTTCTTCATTTCCACCTGTTGCATAAACATATCTTCCAATCGTTGTATGCTTTAAGATGAAATAACATACCCCGAAGATGAGTGCCATAATTAAAATTGGATTTGGAATCCCAAGAGTGTAGCCATTTCCTATATTTGAGAAAGCTTCAGCATTGGCTTCATAGCCAGCACTGATTGGTTTACCGTCAGTGAAAACCAACGTTGCGCCTCTGAATACAGTCATTGTTGCCAGTGTCACAATAAACGGCTGAAGTTTACCCTTTGATATGATAAAACCATTGGCTAGGCCAATCGCCGCACCAACAACAAGAGCTGCAATAACCGCTATCAGAGCTGAATATCCTGAAGCAAGCATGTACGCTGCCACTGCACCACTTATTGCTAAAGTTGATCCAACTGACAGGTCGATACCTCCTGTTAGAATAACAAATGTCATACCAGCTGCAATGATTGCATTGACTGATGTCTGTCTAAAAACATTGAACATATTTGACCAAGTCATAAAGCGATCACTCATAAATGAAATGATTATTGAGAAAATAACCAGTCCAATAATCGATTGAAAACGACTCAATTGCTCTTTTACGCTCTGCTTCATACTTATTCCCTCCCTAAGCCGACAGCCAAGCGCATAATGCTCTCCTGGTCAGCGGTACCTCTATGAATAACGCCTGATACCGTGCCTTCGTGCATAACCATGATGCGGTCACACATGCCAAGTAGTTCCGGTATTTCTGATGAAATCATAAGAATGGCCATGCCTTTTTCTTTAAACTCATTCATCAAGTCATATATTTCTTTCTTTGCACCAACATCCACACCTCTGGTCGGTTCATCTAAAATGAGCACCTTTGGCTCAGTCATAAGGCTTTTAGATATACTCACCTTTTGCTGATTACCACCAGATAAAAACTTAACTTTTTGATTAAGTGACGGTGTTTTTATCGACAATTGATCCACAAAATCTCCTGCGATCTTATTTTCGAGAGATTTGTTAATGACACCTGACTTGGCAAGCCTTCGCAGTGCTGACATGGACATGTTTTCTTTCACGCTCATCCCCAATATCAGACCGTCTTTTTTTCGGTCCTCAGATACGTAAGTGATGCCCGACTGAATTGCATGCTGTTCTGAATCAAACAATATAGGTTGTCCATCTAAATGCACTTCGCCAGATTTGATTTTATAGTGACCAAAAAGTGTCTTTGCCAATTCCGTACGACCTGCACCCATAAGTCCTGCAATACCAAGAATCTCGCCTTTTTTTATTTCAAAACTCACACCATGAACATGCTCGTTATTAAGTTCTGAAACTTTAAGAACAACCGCACCCTCAGATGTATCCATGTATGGATACTGTTCTTCTAACTTCCGTCCAACCATCATTTCAATCAGCATTTCCTCATCGATCTCAGAAACACTTTTCTCCGCAATAAATTGTCCATCTCTGAGGATTGTGACATCATCACAAATTTCAAATATTTCTTTCAGCCTGTGAGATATATAAACAATACTCTTGCCTTCAGCCTTCAAAGCCCGAATCACATCAAATAAACTTTTTGTTTCTTGATCTGTAAGAGCGTCAGTTGGCTCATCCATAATAATCAGCTCAGCCTCAAGCGACAATGCCTTTGCAATTTCAAACATCTGTTTATTTCCTATAGAGAAGTTCTTCACACGCCTGCGTGGATCAATATCCATATTCAGAGACTTCAGAAGTTCATTCGACTTCGCCATAAGTTCTGACCAATTCATAACCCCAAACGCTTTTTTTGGTTCTCGTCCTAGAAAAATATTCTCGCCAATGGACATACCCTCGATCAAATTCAATTCCTGATGAATGATTGCAATTCCAAGGTCTTGAGCATCTCTTGGACCTTTCATTTCTATTGTCTTACCTTTGTACTGAATGGTCCCCGCAGATTTGGTATACACCCCTGATAGTATTTTCATCAGTGTGGATTTACCCGCACCATTTTCACCAAGAAGTGCCATAACTTGACCCTGATACACATTGAGATGTACATCATCAAGTGCTTTTACACCGGGAAAGGTTTTAGTTACATTCTTCATTTCCAGTATTTTTTCACGCATCCTGACACATCCTTTAGAAAATTACACCTGATTTTAAAATAATATTGGCATAAGGCGTACACTCACCAGTTCGAATCACAGCCTTTGCACTTCCTGTTCTATTTTTAAATTCTTCATGTGTGATGTACTCAGCGGAATCTGAGCCTAGAAGTTCTATAATTTTCGACTCCACCATTGGATTTTTATCCTTAATTTCATGAGCCAGCACGTATCCTTCACATTCAAATGATTTTAAAATCACTTCAAGCACATCTAGAAATGCGGGTTGACCTGTAATAAGCGCTAAGTCAATTCTTCGAACACCCTCCGGAATCGGAAGGCCTGCATCACCTATTACGATTTCATCCGTATGACCCATTTTGCTGATGATTTCAATAATCTCCGAGTTGAGAAGTTCACTCTTCATCATGACCGTTTCACTCCTTCAAATGCTTCTATTTCCTCGAATGTTGGAAGCGAGCTTTGTGCACCATATTTAGTTACAGTGACCGCACCAACCTTCGTTGCGAATTCCATGGCCGACTTCATTGACTCCCCTTTTGAGAGTGCTGTAAGAACACCACCAATAAAACTGTCTCCTGCTGCTGTCGTGTCTATAGCTTTGACACTATATCCATTCACATGTATGCGTTCGCCATCTTCACCAATATAAAGCGCGCCATTTTTACCAAGGGTAATAATGAGGGCTTTGACACCCTGCTCAAAGAGCAGGGATGTACCCGCATCAAGCCCTTCTGGAGTTTCTGGGGAGAAACCTGTTAAAAGTTCAAATTCCGTTTCATTAGGAATGAGTAGATCTGTATTTGCTATTAACTCCTTTGACAGCTTTTGAGCCGGCGCAGGATTTAACACGGTTTGGAGCCCTGCCGCTTTAGCCTGAGAAAAGGCTGCTTCGATAGTTTCAATAGGCGTTTCAAGTTGAGCAAGCAAGTAGTCTTTTTCATCAAAGTGTTGTGTAGTGACTGCATCTGGTTTTAATTCAAAATTTGCACCCGGTATAACAACAATAGAATTATCACCATCATCATTCACCATAATAAGCGCTGTGCCTGTTGGAGCACCGTCAACCATCAAGACATTTTCACTATGCACATGGCTTTCATTAAGAGCTTGAATTAAGCTTTTTCCAAAATTGTCATTTCCGACTCGGCCGAGCATCGATACTTCTCCGCCTAGTTTTCCAATTGCAACCGCTTGATTCGCGCCTTTGCCACCAGGTATTTCACTGAATCCACTGCCTATGATTGTTTCACCCACTTTAGGTGTCACTTTAACTTTTGTCACCAAATCCATATTTAAACTTCCAAGTACTAATATTTTCTTCATCGCTACCACTCCTTAGGTTAAACGTTTAACCTTGTAAAAAAATATGACCTCTTCAAGCGTATCCAGATTTAATACGCTCGAAGTTATTTACTATTTTGTAGTACCCCTCACCACCAAATGTGTTGGAAGTATATTTTGCTGCAACTTTGAACCATTATTTTGAATCATATTGATCAGAAGCTCTGCTGCCTGATAACCCATTTCATACTTCGGTTGTCTTACAGTTGTAAGCTCTGGGCTTACGAGTTGAGCCATGTAAATATCATCAAATCCAACGAGTCCAACTTGCTTTGGTACATCTATATTATTAAGTTGCAGTGCTTTCAAAGCACCTAAAGCAATCAAATCATTGCCGCAGAATATACCGTCAAATGACATTCCGCTTTCTATCAGTGACTGAACACCGCTAAAACCCCACTCACCAGTGTATGTACCCGAAATCAGGTGTCCTTCCACAGGTTTTATTCCATAGGTCTCAAGTGCTCGTAAGTAGCCATTGTATCTATCCATTGCTGGTTTTGAAGTCATCGGGCCTGATAAATGGAGAATTTTCTTGTAACCTTGATTGAGCATGTAAGTCACAGCATCAAAGGCACCACTCTCATTATCAACCACTATTTTCCCTTGTGACTGCAGCCCTTCAATATCACGGTCCACTGTTATCACTGGAATTTTAACCTTTTGAAGTGCAAGGCCGACCTCTGTACGGCTGCTGGATGCCGTAAAGATAATACCATCAACCATTTTTTCTTGCAGCATTTCTATATAAGCATCTTCTTTTTCAAGTGAATTGTCTGAGTTGCAAAGAATAAGCGTGTACCCTTCACGGTTCGCTAGATCTTCAACACCTCTTGCAAGTTCGGGGAAAAAGGGATTGGCAATATCAGGAATTATAAGAC
>Ga0209379_10000263_pt1 | contig 51361 bp, 54 predicted proteins | sample tdDd001_FD_187124 | JGI IMG/M metagenome (GOLD analysis project Ga0209379, IMG submission 187124) | Marine sediment microbial communities from the Atlantic coast under amendment with organic carbon and nitrate - tdDd00.1 (SPAdes)... | ecosystem: Environmental > Aquatic > Marine > Coastal >... | reverse complement strand
ATATCTATGGTAGCTGGAGTATTCTGGAATACTGTTAAGGTATAGTAAAGGTTAGGTGGAAGTTAAAAATAAAGAATCAGATTTAATATAAAAAGATCCCCCTTCTAAGGGAGGATCTTTTTATATTAAAATGCAGATGGTTTTCAGGATATCCCAGTCAGCTGAAGATCAGTCTCTAAACCCCTGCAGCAGGTATGGATTTTCAGTCTTTTCTCTTCCTAAAATAGTAAGAGGGCCGTGACCAGGATAGATTATTATAGTATCTGAATAGGTTTTTATCTTTGCAATGCTTTTCCTCATGAGCTCCTTGTTACTATAGGTGCTGGTGACAATACCCACAGCTTTTCTAAAGAGAAAATCTCCGGTAAACATAAGGTCTGATTCTCTGAAGAAAAAGATGACAGAACAGTAGGTATGCCCGGGCACCTCTATTAATTCAAATTTAAAACCTGCAATATTATGCTCTCCCTCCTCAAGAAAGGTTACATCTACATCAAACTTTGTTTCAATCCCATATCTTTCTATGGTGTAGTCAAACTCCTTTTTATCGATGTAGTTAGGCCTTCCACTTCCTAGATATACAGGGACATTATATTTTTTTACAAACTCATCTACACCCAGAAGATGGTCCCAGTGGGAATGAGTAAGAAGGATTCCTTCCACTTTAAAGTTATTTTTTTCTATAAAGTTATCCATAGCTTCAAAATCACTCAGGTCTACGATGAGACATCTCCCATCCTTTTCAACTATATAGTTGTTGTTTTGAATCATTCCGCACATTATTCTGTGTACCTTCATATATCACCTCATACTATCTTAAAATAAGATATTTAATATCTTAAAATTGTAACATATTTTAAGGATAATGGGTACTTTAAAAAAGGGTTTCAGTAAAATTCACAGTAATAAATAAAAAGTTGTTGTGGGAAGATAAGAAATCTGATATTATTATTCCAAAGATAAATATCGTGATTCGATATCGGTTGTTGATATTTATCTTGGAGGACGGGAAACAAGAGAGTAGAGGGGTAAAATTAAGGAGGAAAAATGAATTTAAAGGAGATTTCAAAAATTATGATAAAGCTGGGATTTACAGCTTTTGGAGGACCGGCAGCCCATATAGCCATGCTGGAGGAGGAAGTAATTGAAAAAAGGAAGTGGACAAGTAGGGAGCATTTTATAGACCTTGTGGGGATAACCAATGTAATTCCAGGTCCTAACAGCACACAGATGGCGATGCATCTTTCCCTTGAAAGAGGTGGTATTGCTGGTCTTATTGTGGGGACGCTATGCTTTGTGGGGCCGGCGGTATTTCTTACGATTCTCCTTGCTGCAGCCTACTATACCTTGGGGGAACTTCCTTATCTGGAACATTTTTTTTATGGGATAAAACCAGTGGCAATAGCAATAATAACCATGGCTGTATATAAGCTGGGACAAAAATCTACTAAGAATAAACTGTGTCTGGGAATATCTGTAGCCGCATTTTTAATGACCTTTACTCCTATAAGGGAGGTATATATAATCCTTTCCTTTGGTCTGGGAGGGCTTCTTTATTCAATAAGTAAAGGGAGCAGACTCTATTCGGCCGCTGCACTGCCGGTAGTTCTTATGGACAGAAATCTTAGGGATATCTTCCTGTCATTTATAAAGATAGGGTCTACGCTTTTCGGGAGCGGATACCTTTTGGTGGCATATCTTAATCAGGAATTTGTGGAGGGTCTGGGATGGTTGTCCTACAGTGAGATACTGGAAGCTATAGCAATGGGACAGTTTACTCCGGGACCTGTTCTCACAGGAGCGACCTTTGTAGGGTATCAGCTAATGGGAGTAAAGGGAGCTCTTATGGCTACTCTGGGAATATTTCTGCCATCGGTACTGTTTGTATACCTTCTCAATAAACAGATGGAAAAAGTGAGAAAAAACCCTCATACAAAGTCGTCCCTGGCTATGCTAAACTCAGCAGCAGTTGGAGTAATGGGGGCTACAGCGATGGAGTTTCTTCTTGCATTTAAAGGTGATATGAAGGCGATACTTCTGGTAGGGCTGGGGTTTTACCTTCACATGTATAAAAAGGTGTCAGCAGTTAAGGTGATCGTCATAGGAATGGCTGTAGGAGGAGTATTAAGTTATTTTATCTTCTGAATCAATTACAGAAAAAATGCTGTAGGCAGAGTAGTTTAAGATGAAAAATAAAGAAAAATTCTTCAGGGTGCAGAGGATTAATTTAAGAGGAGATAGATATTGAAATACGAACTAATTAATAATATAATCTTTTGTTAAAGTTAATAGATATAGAGATGTGTATGAAAAAAAACGAACACTGTACTAAAACCACAGAAAAAAATCTTGCAAATAAAAAATCAATTTGTTAATATACCTCAATCAATAGATGAGGAAAATCACAGAAAAAATCACAGAGGGAGGCAGAAAAATGAAAGATATAAATAACTTAACAGATATAAACTGCTTCACTTCATATTGGTACTTTTATTACTTTATAACCACGGATTTGTAAGATGGATAATTTTATCCAGGACAAATCCGTTTTGTATTATACAAAATAAAAGTGATTTGTATCTGGGATGAATTTTAAGCATATTAAAGCCCCCTCAGGTACATACCTGAGGGGGTTTGTTTTTTTGAACAAGTTTATCAAGTGTTAATGCTTAAAAGAAGGCGGGAGAGATAGACTTTTGACCTATTATATATTTCAGGAGGAAGATCATGAAAAAAATATTGCAGCTACACGGAATTAATCATAATATGTTTGGGAAGAGAGACCCCAAACAGTACGGGACAATAACACTAGGTGAGATCGATGCAAAACAGCAGGAGCTAGGAGAGGAACTAGGAGTTAAAGTAACAAGTTTTCAGACTAACTTTGAAGGTGAGATGTGTGAAAGGATCCACCAGGCTTTTCTTGAAGGAGTAGATGCTATTGTAATAAATGCCGGTGCTTGGACTCATTACAGCTATGGTCTGAGAGATGCCCTTGCGATATTTACAGGTCCAATTATAGAGATCCATATGTCTAATATTCATTCAAGAGAAAAGTTTAGACACCACTCTGTATTTGCTGATATTGCAACTGGACAAATTTCCGGCTTTGGTTCCGACAGCTACCTTCTCGGATTAAGAGCGGCTGTAAACGCATTAGACAGTTAAATAAGTGGTGATGTGAACTTTTATAAAGTGTGAGGTATTACTGAAGGAGATCTGATTTCAGATTAACTGTGAACTTAATATAAAAACAGGCTCTTAGATGTTATTCTAAGAACCTGATGATTTTCAGTAATTAAACTTTAGAAGAGATGTAAGGGCGGTTATATCTACGGAAAGACCTATAGAGTGAAATTTATCAATATTTAACCCTTGAAATAGCACCGTGGAACTGAGGAAGGTAATCCCAGTTAGATCTTATAACTTCATTTAACATTGTTTTTACAACACTCCCACTGGTAACAAGAGGATTCAGTGTAAGAGCATGGACAGCCTTATTATAATCTCCATTTACAGCGGCTTCTATAGTCATCTGCTCAAAGGATTTCATAAGCTGAAGGATTCCTCTGACCTCTACAGGCATAGGAGGCTGTGTGTCGGTCTTGATACCGTCTCTGTAAATTTTAGATGTTACCTCCACAGCACAGTCATCTGGCAGACAACCTATGACACCATTGTTTCTCACTGATACTACCATGGTAGTTCCCTTATCATTATATATAGAGTTTATGAGCTCACAGGCAGCATCTGAGTAGTACTGTCCTCCTCTTAACTCTAATTGCTTGGGTTTTACATTTAAATCAGGATCCTTATAGAGTTTAAAGAGTTCATTTTCTAAAGATTTTACCTGTTCTCCCCTGCTTCCCTTACCACTTCTGATGTCGCCTAGCTGTTCAGTGAGCATCTCATCGGTCATATAGTAGTATTTATGATATACGCAGGGGATCATCCCAAGGTCTGTAATCTGTTCTCTTATCCAGTTTTTTTCAGTTTTCAGATTAGCAGGGGTATTTTCAATATCATCTAAAACCTTTACCACAGCTTCAGCTGTTTTATCGATCCCATTATGCAAAACCTGTCTTCCCCAGAAGAAATGATTGAGCCCACCGCAAATCAGGTCTATATCCTTCTCCTCTGCATCCAGAGCTTTCACCACTGCCTTTTTCATAGCAATAGGGACGTTACAGAGTCCGGCGACCTTTATATGAGGATAATACTTTAAAACAGATTCAGTAACTATTCCAGAAGGGTTTGTAAAGTTTACCAGCCACGCATGGGGACAAAGGTCTGTGATATCTTTGCATATATTCATAATTACAGGAATAGTTCTCATAGCCTTGGCAAATCCACCTACTCCGTTGGTCTCCTGCCCAATCATTCCGTAGCTTAATGGTATCCTTTCATCTCTTATTCTGGCTTCAAGAAGTCCCACTCTAAACTGAGTAGTAACAAAATCAGCCCCTTCCAGAGCTTCTCTTCTGTCAAGGGTATTGTGTATTTTAAATCTGTCTGCAAGACCGGCTTTTTCCACCATCCTTCTGGCCAGGTTTCCCACAATTTCCAGTTTTTCTCTACCCTCCTCTATATCCACAAGCCATAGCTCTCCTACCGGCAGTTCATCATACCTGTTTATAAATCCCTCTATAATCTCCGGAGTATATGACGATCCTCCACCGATGGTAACAATTTTAACTGAATTTTTCATAGCTGTCTCTCCTCTTTATCTGGATGTGATTTATATAAAATAATGATTTTCTCTATATCCCCTGCTAGCATAGAGGTAACGATTCCGTTTTTAAAACTCTCAATTATCCCAGGGGTTACTGAAGGGGTAAGTCCAAAGTCAACGGCATTTATAATTAAATTTTTCAAAGGGGACACCTCCTTATCGGAAGCATTATTTTTAATAGAAGGGTAAAATCTTTTGCTAGGAGTATATTCTTAAAAAAAACAGGTGTCAACCTTAAGATAAAGAGCAGAAATAGTCGGGGAAAAAAATAGTAGAGTAGGGAGCTCGGTATACTTTATGGTTGTAAAAAGACCTCCAGGATAGAAGTGATTTTATAACCTGAAAAATGACAGGCTATAGAAAAAAATAAACTATAAAAAAGGTGGTTTCCTAAAACAGGAAACCACCTTTTCAACTAAGCCTATTTAATATTGATCATCCACTGGGTACCAAATCTATCTGTAACAGTACCAAAGAAGGCACCCCAAAAGGTTTTCTGAAGGGGCATCTGTACCTCGCCTTCCACAGACAGCTTTTTAAAGATAGAAGATCCCTCCTCCATGCTACCTGGAGTAATATTGATATAGAAGTTTGTACCTCTGTTCATAACCTGTCCCCATGCTTCTAGGATATCGCACCCCATAAGAGTAGTATTATCATCGATATAGAGCTCTGCATTCATTACCTTTTCCCTGTCTTCAGGGATGAGGGAATCTGAGTGGGGCATCTCTGCATATTTTTTTAGCTCGAGATATCTTCCGTCAAAGACGTCCCTGTAAAAATTAAATGCTTCCTCTAAGTTACCGTTAAAGTTTAGATAGATATTAAAATTTGCCATTTGATACACCTTCCTATATATTAGATTGGTTTTTTAAGTTATTTTCTATTCCCCGCTATCTGAGCCTTTCTATCATCTAAGAAGAGCAGAGTAAATAGTATAGCAGCTATAAGGGATGAGATAAAGTAAAAGGTATAGACCTTTGAAATATCCCACCTTTGCATAATAAAGCCTGAAAAATACTGAGTAAACATACCTCCTATTCCTGCAGAAAAGGAAAAGTAGATAGCCAGGGCTGTTGTCCTTAGTTTAGGGACCGTAATTTCATTGATATAGAGGGTTACAAGGACTAAAAAAGATCCTATGGAAAGTCCCTGTAGGAGAAATAAGACAAGTATTGTCCGGGGATCGGGCATGGTGCTGTACCAGTACCACCTGAGAGCAAAAAACAGTGAACTGATAAGAAGCCCCAGAGTGAGAGACATCTTAGCAGATATCTTCTGGACTAGGGCCATTACAGGGGCTTCACTTCCTGCAAAAAGAAGAAATGCCAGACCTATCCCTGAGATACTTCCTCCAAGTTCTCTGTAGAGGAGTCCGAAATAACTATTGTGTCCAGCCATGGTACCTCCCACAAGAAAGGAAGCCATAAGAAAAAGAAGATATTTTCTGCTTGAAAGGAGTTTCTTAAAATCATTTTTACTGACCCTGGAATCTCCTTCAATGGAGGATGGATTTATATGGATAGCCCTTGTAACGATAAGAACTGCAAGGTTTGAAGCTATAACTGAAAGGAAGATAGCTCCCAGGCCAAAATTCTGAGATAAGATTCCTGTAATCTGAGCACCAATAGCAAAACCTACAGCTCCCCAGAGTCTGATCCGGCCAAATTCGATGCCACTTTCTACAACCATACTGTCTGTCACAGGAGTAAGGCCTGAAAAAAATCCCATAAAAAGAATATAGGCAGCAGTAATAGAAAGGACACTGCTCCCCTTATATATAAGGACAGCTCCTACAGTGTAGACAGGGATCAAAAGATAGATCAAAAGTTTAGGCTGTCTGTATCTGTCTGAAAGAAACCCCCATAGTGGCTGCAGGATGATAGTTACCAGTGCTCCCAGACCAAAGGCTGTTCCCAGCTGGCTGCCATTAAATCCCGCATCCTTTAAAAATTGTGATATGAGAGGGAAAAAACTTCCCATGGAATAAAACATAAAAAAATACCAGGCTGCTAGTATAGGGTAAAGGTTTTTCATGAGAGTTCCTCCTGTTTTATACTTTTGAATGAATCAAGAAGTCGTTTATGACTACTATGATGAATTTACACCTTTAGATGAAGGAAATTATAAATATTCAGATGTATTGAAGCTCAGTTAATGAACTAACTGAGTACCATAACTCATTAATATTATTGGTTTATGGCAAAGGGGGCGTAGCCTCTTTTCCTGTATGGTTTAGATTATATCAGAGTTTACGTCACTTGGAAAAGAAATCTCTTCTGAAAAGGGTATGAATATCTTCATGGAAACCCCTCTTATGTCGATCTCTTCCTCAGGAGGAACGATTTATAGTTGTTATGGGTTTTAAATGTAGCAGCAAGAGCAAGGATTACAGCATCTAAGATATCGTCTTTTACCAGGGTAGTAGTCTTGTAAAGGGACCTAAAGTGAGAGATTACCTCCTCAGCATGGGGGATAGATCTTTTAATAAGAGTCAGTCTTTCATCATATCCCTCCTGAGTTTTCTTACTATATACCATCTCTGATCTATTGAGCCGGGCAAAGGACAGTTCCGGATGTCCCTCACAGATCCTGTTTAAGATAAGGGTATTTTTTTCTATAAAGGAATCCACCTCTCTTATTTTAGGAAAGAGGTTATAGGACTGTTTGGAAAGCCCCTTTCCGAGGATCTCCCTGTTAACTTTATTAGCCTCTTCATAGTTACTAGAATAAACTGCCTGTCTGGACGCCATGGGAAAGATACTCATCTTTCTCTTCTTTAAAAACTTTCTTGCTTCTACATCACACTTTCTTTCTCCTTTTCCCTCGGACTTTAGTCCCATGGGCATATCTATAAGGGTGAACTCTGAATCTTTTATCTTTTCTCTGGCCTCCTCAAGAGTGAGGAAAAAGAAAAGGCTAAGTGCAGCATCTAAGGCAGCTACCACCCATCCTCCCCTGCAGCCGTCTATTCCTAAAAAGTAATCTGTTTTCATAAAGGTCTCCTTAAAAATCTGTTGTCTATTAGATTATATAAAAAGACAGGATAAAAAGCTTGTAAAAATAAAAAAATATGAAGGGAGCGAGAGGAAAAAAGGAAAGATAAAGATATTCAGAAAGAGGTTAGGGTAAAAAAGGAGGGGATTTATGGAAAATAACAGAGAATTAAAGGTAAGTGCTGAAAGAAGTAGTGGGAAATGGAAATTTTTTGTGTATAGTCTCTTGGGAATATTTGTATTTTTTATCCCTATAGGTGTGGGTGGAAAGACAACAATACCACTAGATCATATGGTAGGTGCTATAACTAAAGGACTGCCGGGGGTGGTACCCTATACAGCTTTTCTTATAATAGTAGCTGGTGCTGTAATTCCCTTTAAAAACGGAAAGTGGAATGAAAACACAGCCAGTATAATATTTTCATTCTTTAAAGTAGCTGCTGTATTTGTGGGACTAATGGCCCTCACAGGAAAAGGACCGGAATTTTTAATGGAAAAGGATATGATACCTTTTTTATATGAAAAACTGGCAATATCTCTGGGGATAATAATTCCACTGGGAGCAGTATTTCTTTCATTTTTAGTGGGCTATGGATTGCTGGAGTTTATAGGTATAATAATGGAACCTGTGATGAAACCCATATGGAAAACTCCGGGAAGGTCAGCGATAGATGCAGTGGCATCCTTTGTGGGAAGCTATTCCATAGGTCTTCTTATCACAAACAGAGTATATAAAGAGGGGAAGTATACAGACAGGGAAGCCTGTATAATAGCTACTGGTTTTTCCACTGTATCAGCTACCTTTATGATAATAGTAGCCAAAACCCTGGGACTCATGGAGATGTGGAACTTCTATTTCTGGAGTACTCTTGTAATAACATTTTTAGTTACAGCTATAACTGTAAGGATATATCCGTTGTCTGCTAAACCGGAAACCTGCTATGACGGAAGCAAACCTCCTATAGTGGAGAGAAGAAGGGGGAGCATCATAAGTGAAGCCTTTAGAGAGGGAATAGAATCATCTAATAACTCCAGACCATTAAAGGAGAATATAAGGGAAAACCTCACCGATGGTCTGAAGATGGCAAGCGGAGTACTGCCCACAGTGCTATCCATAGGGTTATTCGGGCTTGTCCTTGCTAAATATACCCCTGTGTTTGATGTGATGGCTTATATCTTCTATCCCTTCACAAGTATGATGCAGATACCGGAGCCTATGCTGGCTGCCAAAGCATCCTCTGTGGAGATAGCAGAGATGTTTTTACCGGCACTGCTCACCAAGGGAGCTCCCCTTGTGACAAGGTATGTGGTAGGTGTGATATCTATATCAGCGATACTGTTCTTCTCAGCACTGATACCGTGTATCCTATCCACTGAGATTCCGCTAAAGATAAGGGATATGCTTATTATCTGGATTGAAAGAACGATACTTACGATAATTCTTGCAGGAGCAGCAGCACATATATTTTTATAGAAGAAAGGTGAGGTAATTCCTCATCTTTTTTATTGATAAGGAAAGGATAGATGGCTTTGATAAACTGTGGGATAAGTCGAGCTCTTTGTAGTTGGAAATCCAGCTCAGTTAATTCATTGCCGGCTTGCACAGCTTAACTAAGCTGCGTACCAGTAATCATGTTCATCAATATCGCTGATTACAGGCAAGTACCAAAAATCATAATCATAAGATTGATTTATGGCAATGCAACGTCACGTTGCTTTTTATTTTACAGAAGTAAGAAATGAGTAAGATAAATGAGTAAGGAAAAAACTCTCTAAAAAGGTAAGTATTTTTACAAGAGGAAAAGGAAACGTCTGACTTTTTAGAAAAAATAGAGAGAAGACGTAGGGAGGGATTACTTTGATTGATATGATAAACAGCAGATATAGAAGCAGGAAAAAAGAGATAAATACTCTGATAGGAGAACTAGATGGACTGGTAGATGAATTAAATGACCGGGAAAATTCAGAGGATCTGAAAAAGATAAGGGAGAGCCTGGATAAACCCTTTATGTTTGTAATAATAGGAGAGGTGAAATCAGGGAAAAGTTCCTTTATAAATGCCTTGTTGGGAGAGGCTGAACTCTGTAAAACAGATGTGAGTATATGTACCGATAAGATAACCCAGTTATTTTATTCAGAGGAGGACTATGAAAAGCTTGTAGAAGACAACCTCATAGAGATAGGAACTAATAAGGAGATATTAAAGGAGATAAGTATAGTAGATACTCCGGGGACTAACTCCATGGCAAAAAATCATGAATTAATTACAAAATCCTTTGTACCTCAGAGTGATCTTATAATATTTGTATTCCCGGCATATAATCCCCATCAGAAGAGTGCATGGGAGATACTGGAATATATCAATAAGGACTGGAAGAAAAATGTAATATTTGTATGCCAGCAGTCGGACAGATCTACTCCTGTGGAGATAGAGATAAATACAGGAGAGGTAAGAAGATACGCTATAGAAAGGGGGATAGCTGACCCTAAAATATTTGTAACTAGTGCTAAAAAAGCCCTTGAAGAGTATGATGAGGGGACAGATAAATTAAAGGATTTTATATCCTGCCATGTAACAGACGGAAGACATATAAGGAATAAGCTGAAGGATAAGCTAAATGGCACAGAGATAGTAAGGGACAAGGTGAAAAATAAGGTGAAGGAGAGGGAGGAGGTACTAGAAGGAGACAGAGAACTGAGAGATAAGATAACTACCTCCTTTGAGATAGGGGAAAAGAGAAGTATCGTCGAGATGGAAAATATAATCGGACGTCTCCTGAAACTATACCTATATAAGGTAGAAAAATATTGTGAAGAACTGGAGGGGAAGCTTTCCACAGGAAACCTTCTGAAACAAGTAGTACCAGGGATAAAAAAAGACAAGCTCTCCCAAAGAGAGATGGAGGAGTTTTCCAAAAGAATGAGAGAGGAGATAGAAAAGGAGCTGGCTGAGGAAGCCAGAAAGAATGCTGCTCACTTTATAGATGGTGTAAAGGAGATATTTACAAGGGTCATAGATGAAGTGGATTATGAGCTCACCACTGGGAGTAAGGAAAGGGTCTATGATGATTTTTATAAAAAAAGAGAGGAGGTATTTCTCGCTACAAGGGGAAGGTTAGAGGAACTTGCAGATGAGGAGAACTTCTTAGAAGTGCTTAATTCAAATATTCCTCAGGTGGGAAGTATAGCAATAAAGGGAGGAGTAATAACTGTAGCAGGAACTCTTCTGGCTTTCCTTACCCAGAATGCCTACCTTGATATGACCGGGGGTATAATGGCAGCAGCAGGAATACTTGGTACCACCTTTGCTATCCTATTTAAGAGGCATAAGATAATAAAGGAATTCAGAACCCATATGAATAAAAGCGGAGAGGAGTTTAGAGGGAACCTGGAGGTACAGCTGACAAATACCCTGAATATCCTGTATGAAGAGATAAACAGAAGTTTTAGCAGTTTTGATGAACATATAGAGAAGGAGAGTATGAAGATAGAACCGCTGAAGGAGAAGCTGATCGAGATAGATAAACTGCTGATACATATAAAGGATGAATTGAAATAAGAAAAAGAGCTGCCTATAGGGCAGCTCTTTCTTGTTTTATATATTAATAGGATAATAAAATTTTGCAGGAGATGTAGTATCCCAAGTGTTTTTAGAAGAATTCCTGGCTGAAAAACTTTAATGCCTTTTAATAAAGACATTATTTTCATCGGAGAATTTTTCAAATCTTTTAAGGTACTTCTCTGTCTTATCTTTATCCTTATGAGAAAGGGAGAAGACCAGAGCATTTATAAGGCACATAACTGCTGAAAGATGGTCTACAAAGTGAGCTTTTTTAACAGGGATTACAAAGAGGTAGTCAGCTAACTCAGCCAGGGGCGACACGACACTGTCTGTAACAACTATGAGAGTAACACCTTTTTTCTTTAATATATCAGCAATGGTAACTACATTTTGAGGATATCTGGGAAAACCAAAGAGTATTGCAGCAGTATTTCCGTCCAGGTCGTTTAGGTAGTTAAACCATCTTTCATTCCATTCATCGATAATCTGTACCTTGGAGTGTATCTTACTGAGGTTGTATCCGGCGTAGCTTGAAAGACAGTAGGATCCCTTGAATCCCACTGTAAGAATACTTTCCTTGGTATATAGAGAATCCACAGCTTCATTAAATGTTTTAGAGGAGAGCTCCTTTAGAGTCCTGTTTATTATCTCCACCTCAGATTCAAAGATTCCCTGATAAGGGGTGGACGGGTCTCCTGCTCCCTCTATGGTGAACTTATCCAGGGCGGAAAGCTCATTTTTAAGAGATTCTCTTAACTCCCTCTGAAAATCAGGATATCCCTTGTACCCCATATATGAAGCAAACCTGATAACGGTAGATTCACTTACTCCCGCAGCTGCTCCCAGAGCAGTGGAGGTCATGAAGGCACACTGCTTCTGATTCTTCAAAATATACCCTGCTAACTTTCTTTGTTTTGTGGGAAGAGAGGCTGCTAATTCCTGTATTTTTTCTGTTAAATTGAAGTCTGTTTTATCCATTAATTTCCTCCTGACACTTTATAAAGGTATCGTAAACCCTCTAAAATACTAGTTTCTTTACTATTTAAGTTAGAGTATAATCTTTCCCTCGTTTTGTCAAGTAGACTCTGTCTAAAGGGAACGGTCACGGGTATTTTCACCAGAGTAAAAGATATTTTTTGAATAAAAAAAGAATATTATCCTTCAAATTTTAAAAAAAGAATAAAATTCTTCAAAAATGTATTGACTTAAATCTATAATTTTTGTAATATACATTGAATAAATCGAACAGAAAGTTTAAAAATCATTCAATAATAAATTTTTAAAAGCAGGAGGAATAGATGGACGTCTACAAAAGAGCACTGGATCTGCATGAAAGTAAGAGGGGAAAGATAGAGTTAATTTCAAAGGTGAGTGTTACCACCAAGGAGGAGCTTTCACTGGCTTACTCTCCGGGAGTTGCTGAGCCGTGCAGGAAGATATCTGAAGATAAAAATAATGTCTATAAATATACATCTAAGGGAAACTTAGTAGCAGTGGTAACAGACGGTTCTGCAGTACTTGGACTTGGAAATATAGGACCTGAAGCAGCACTTCCTGTAATGGAGGGGAAAGCAATCCTGTTTAAGGAGTTTGCAGGGGTAGATGCTATCCCTATCTGTCTGGATACTCAGGATACAGAGGAGATAATAAAGGCGTGTAAACTCATATCTCCGGGATTTGGGGGAATCAACCTAGAGGATATCTCAGCTCCAAGATGTGTGGAGATAGAGACAAGACTTAAGGAGGAACTTGATATTCCTGTGTTTCATGATGACCAGCATGGTACAGCTATAGTGGTAGTTGCAGGGCTTATCAATGCTTATAAACTTATGAAAAAGGATCTCAGAGAAGCAAAAGTTGTCATCTGCGGAGCCGGGGCAGCGGGATCATCTATTATTAAGATGGTAAGAGAGCTTGGAGTAGCTGATATATTAGCTCTTGATATAGAAGGAATTATTTCAAGGGATGACGATAAAAGAGAATATGACTTCCTTACTAAGGAACTGTCTGAACTTACAAATAAAGAGAATATAACAGGAGGACTGTCTGAAGCATGTAGGGGAGCTGATATATTTATAGGGGTATCCGCAGCAGGAATACTAAAACCTGAGATGGTGGAAACTATGAATAAAGACAGTGTAATCTTTGCCATGGCAAACCCGACACCTGAGATCATGCCTGAACTGGCTATTGAGGCTGGAGCAAGGATAATAGGAACAGGAAGATCAGATTATCCAAACCAGGTAAATAATGTACTGGCATTTCCAGGGCTGTTTAAAGGGGCCTTAGAGGTGGGAGCTACAAAGATAACAGAGGAGATGAAGATGGCTGCGGCTAAGGGGATAGCTTCTGTGGTAGAGGGTGAACTAAGAGACGATTATATACTGCCAGATGCTTTTGATGAAAGGGTAGCTCTGATAGTAGCTGAATCTGTAAAAAAAATAGCAGTGGAAAAAAAATTAATTAGAAAATAGGAGAGATTAAAATGACTGAATATAGAATAGAATACGATTCACTGGGAGCAGTGGAAGTACCAAAAGAAGCATATTACGGAGCACAGACATTAAGAGGAAAGATGAACTTTCCAATTACAGGACATAGAATTTCAGAGGACTTTATAAGGTCTATGGCTCTTGTTAAAAAAGCAGCAGCTCTTGCTAACCATAAGGCGGGGATGATCTCTAAGGAGGTTACAGATGCCATGGTAGAAGCCTGTGATGAGGTATTAGAGGGAAAGTTCTTTGATGAATTCATAACTGATTCCATCCAGGGCGGGGCTGGAACATCTATGAATATGAATATCAATGAGGTAGTTGCAAACAGAGCAGGAGAGATATTAGGGGGAGAAAAGGGAGCCTACGACAGGGTTCACCCAAACGATCATGCAAACTACGGACAATCTACAAATGATGTTATACCTACTTCAGGAAAACTAACTGTACTTGCAAAAAGTGACAGACTTCTTGAAGCACTTGAAAATCTATACAACTCTCTTATGGTTAAAGCTAAGGAGTTTGATGGTGTAATAAAGATGGGTAGAACTCACCTTCAGGATGCTGTTCCTATCAGACTTGGTCAGGAATTCAGAGCCTACGCTCTTCCTATCGCAAGAGATATCAAGAGAATAAAGTATGTATTGGAAGACTTTAGGTTTGTAAACATGGGAGCTACTGCTGTGGGAACAGGAATGAACGCAGATGTAGACTATGTTAATACTATTGTGGGAACTCTGGCAGAAGTAAGCGGATATGATATCCATCAGGTAGAAGACCTTGTGGACGGAACAAGAAACCTTGACTCATTTGTATGGCTTTCATCAGCTCTTAAGATAGCAGCTGTAAACCTGTCTAAGATGTCTAATGACCTCAGACTTATGTCATCTGGACCTAAAGCTGGAATCAATGAGATAAACCTTCCACAGAGACAGCCAGGATCATCTATCATGCCAGGAAAGGTTAATCCTGTAATCCCAGAGGTAATGAATCAGGTATCTTTCCAGGTATTTGGTAACGACCAGACTATCACAAAGGCAGCAGAAGCCGGACAGCTTGAGCTAAATGTATTTGAGCCGGTACTGTTTTTCAACCTATTCCAGTCTATGGAAGTACTTATAAACGGAGTAAATACCTTTACAGCAAACTGTATCGACGGTATTACTGCCAACAAGGAAGCATGTAAAGATATGGTAGATGGAAGTATCGGAATAATCACTGCATTAGCTCCTCATATCGGGTATAAGAACTCCTCTGATATAGCAAAGGAAGCTTTAAAAACAGGTGTATCTGTAGCTAAATTAACAGTTGATAAGGGACTTTTGAGTCAGTCAGATGTAGACACAATCTTAAATCCATTTGAGATGACAAGACCAGGAATTCCTGGAAAGGTTCTTCTTAGAAGATAGTGTGAAAAGATAAAAAAGAGGGAAAAGATTATTAGAGTCTTAAAGAAAAAACTTTTGAATAATTAGATTGATATAGAAAGAGTTGTCATAGTGGCAGCTCTTTTTTTATAATTTAAGAAAGTATAAAGAATACTCAGAACTTCTTCAAATTAAGGTCGCACAGTTTATTAGAAAACTGTGTACAGGTAATCCGTCATTAACTTCATTGATTACTGGCATATTGCGAAATATACTCAAACATCTACCAAAACTTATATGAAACTCAGAACTCCTTTTCAGTCGTCTGAGTACTGAAAACCATAATCAGGTATAATACCTTCCTTGAAAGGATTGGTGGAAACTAAGAGCTCCCTATGGTCGTCTAAGTATTGCAAAATATACTCAGAAATACCACCGAAGGAAACTCAGAACTTCTTCCAGTCGTCTGAGTATTGGGAAATATATTCATAAATATCATTATTTCCCAATAAAAAACCCACTACTTAAGTAGTGGGTTGATTTGATAAGTTAATTATCTAGGTGTTACGTTTGAAGCTTGAGGACCTTTAGCACCATCAGTGATTTCGAATGATACTTCTTCTCCCTCTTCTAAAGTCTTGAATCCAGGCTTGTTGATTTCAGAGAAGTGTACGAATACGTCCTTTCCTTCCTCAGAAGTGATGAATCCAAATCCTTTTTCTCCGTTGAACCATTTAACTATTCCGTTTGCCATTGTTATACCTCCATAAAATATTAAAATATTGGATAGAACTTCTTAATATCCATAACTAACTTTAAACCTTATAAAAAATATAACAGTACTAAAATTAGAAATTGTAATAATCATTAAATCCTACGAGGAGTATACCACCGTAATAAAAAGCTGTCAATAATTTTTTTGATGTTTCTTACCATTTTTATATAAAATTTCTATCTTAATAACGTTTCCCTGAAACCCTCTACCAAAGGGATAATCAGAAGCAGAACCCTCTTTTGGGTCACTTCTCTGAACATCGACACTGAGGAGATCAATAAGAGTTTTATTGCTTTTTCCAGGAGGTGGGTAGGAGCCTAAGACATCTCCAAAGGAGATATAGATAGCAGTTTTATCTCTTCTTATACAATCAAGAGTAGCGGCTGACTAAAAGGACAGTCTTACTCCCTGACAGCTATATTAAGAGCAAGGGGTATAGTACTTTCTTACTGGTTTTATAGAATGAAAAATAAAAAAGCAGTATTTTATCAATGAAAATATGTTTAATATCCTAAAGTCCTTGTAATGAGATGAAAATAAAAGTAATATTATCTGTAGATATCGTCTAAAACAGGAGGAAAGTATGAGAGCGAAAATTATAGATATAAGAGCAAAGAAGATAACAGGTATGATGGTAAAGTTAGAAGAAGTATCTGAAGTGAATCTGATGAGTGCATGGGAAAACTATATAGAGATCCTTCAGGAAACCGATGAGATTGAAAACCTAAGGGAGTGTTATGGGTACTGTAAAAACTATGGTGTAGAAGAGGGGAAGATATCCCTTGATTACTTCATGGGAATGGACAGTGAAAGTTATAATCTGGTACCTCGTGGATTTTCTGAAGAGGTAGTACCAGGAGGTAAGTACGCTGTGTATATCTATAGAGGGAAGATAGACCAGAAGAAGATAAAAGAGTTTAATGAAGATATCTACTATAGGTGGCTTGAAGAAGACGGACTTACTCCCCTTAGAAATGAAGGAGTAGAGTATTACGGAGCAAAGTATAAGCACGGAGAGGAAGATTCTGAGTTTGAGATGTGGATACCGGTAAAATAGGAGGAAGATATGAAATTTAATTTAAATCTGCCAACAAGGGTATATTTTGGAGAGGGCAGTATAAAAAATATTGAGGCAGAGTTAAAAGAGTATAAGAAGGTAATGATCCTCTATGGAGGAGGCAGTGTAAAAAGAAGCGGTCTCTATGATGAGATTGTCGACCTTCTTAAGGGATTTCATAAGGAGTTTATAGAGTTTGGAGGGATAGAGCCAAATCCCAGATTAAAAAGTGTAGAGGCAGCAAGTAAAGTAGTGGCAGATGAGGGGGTAGATCTCATCCTTGCTGTAGGCGGGGGAAGTGTAATAGATGCAGCTAAAGCCATAGCCCTTAAATCAAAGCACACAGACATAGATTTCTGGGAGCTTATGAGAAACCCTAAATACTTAGAGGGAGCTGTAGGTATAGGAACGATATTAACCCTGGCAGCAACAGGAAGTGAGACAAACTGCGGGTTTGTAATAACTAACCTAAAAGAAAGGGAGAAGCTGGGACACGGTAACCCCCACTGCTATCCAAAGTTTGCCATAATGGACCCGTCATATACAAAGAGTGTACCTAGGGTCCACACAATAAATGGTGTGGTAGATACCATAGCCCATCTTCTGGAGCAGTATTTTACCCCTAAAACCGATGATGATGTACTCACAGACCTTATGCTCGGAAGGATAGAAAACCTTATAAAAAATACCATGGCAGTGGGGCCAAGATTATTATCTGACCTCACTAACTATAAGTATAGAGAGGAACTGATGTACTATGCATATATGGCTCTAAATGGTGAGATAGCAGGAAAGGTAGCAAAGGGAGACTGGGCCAGCCACGGGATAGAGCATGCCCTAAGTGCAGTATATGACATATCCCACGGAGCAGGTCTGTCTATAGTTTTCCCATACTGGATGGAGTATGTGGTTCCAATGAGGTCTGACAGAATAAAGAGGATGGCTGTAAATATATTTGGTGTGGAAGATAAGGGGACAGACCTTGAGATCGCTGAAAGAGGGATAGTGGAGCTAAGAAGGTACTTTAGGAGTATAGAGGCACCTGTCACACTAGAGGAAGAGGGAATAGAGAAGCTGGACATGAATGGAGTAATGCATGCAGCTTTTGCAAGAGATAATAGTATGGGGCAGTATATAAAGCTTGAAAAGGCGGATGTGAAAAGAATATTTGAAAGCATGTAGGAGAGAAAGGGGATGAGATTCCCCTTCTTTCTATGTATGGAAATTATAAAGATAAGATGTAAAAAGGGAGACGGTTATGAAAAAGGTTGTTTTAATGTTATTTATTATTATGCAAAGCATGATGTTTGCAGAAGAGGTAGATTTCAGTCAGAAGGAGATATTAGAAAAACTGGTACCTTCTCTGGAAACTGCTGAAAACTATGAAAAATATAGGGAGATAAATGCCAGAAAGGCGGTAACAGGTGAGGAGATAGAGACAGTGACCTCCGACGGACTGGAAACTAAAAACACAGCCCAGGCTGGAGACTATATAGTGAGAAACACTACACAAGCTGGTGAGATGTATATAGTTAAAAAGGAAAAGTTTGAAAAAAGGTATAAATATATAGATGAGCTAGATGGTAGGTGGGGGATCTATAAAGCTATAGGAGTGATAAAGGCTGTTGAGGTAGATGAAAAACTAATAAAAAATATAGGTACAAAAGATGAGTTTTTCTTTACAGCTCCCTGGGGAGAGAAGATGGTTGTAAAAAAAGAAGATTACCTTGTATCTCCCCTTGATTATTCAGAGGTATACAGGATAGCTAAGAAGGAGTTCTTTGAAACATATAAGCTACAGGAAAAGTAAGGTCAGGAATATAGTTAACCATGAAAAAAGCAGAGGTGAACTCTATGAAAACTTTGTTAGTTTTAGTAATACTGGCCTTATTAACAGCTTGTTCCAGTCAGAAATTTGACGAGAAAAAGTGGAAGAAGTCAGTAAGTGAGCAAAAAAAGGAAGATATCTATAAAGAAAACCATAGTGAAGGAAGGTATCATAATCCCTGGATGGAAGGTACAAAATCATTTAAGACCTTTCTCAGGTGGAAGGTTACTAAAGCTGAAACCTATCCCATTGGGATGAAAGACTACCTTCCCAAAAGACTCGTTACAGACATAAAGGAGCTTAAGGAAAGAAAAAGGTATGTCCTCTGGATAGGGCATATGACATTTTTAATAAGAGTTGATGAAAACTTTTATCTGCTAGACCCTATCTTTAGCAGTAGAGCCCTGCTTCCTGAAAGATATGTGGACCTCCCCATAGAGTTAGAGGATATACTGGATATAACAAAGGCGGGAAGACTCAGAGTGCTCATTACCCACAACCACTATGATCACCTGGATAAGAAAACCATAAAGAAACTGCCAGAGGGAACAGAAATATACCTCCCTGCCGGGAATAAGAGCCTTGTGGATGGTTGGGGTAGCTATGAGATAACAGAGATGCAGTGGGAAGAAGTGGCTGAGGAGATCACCTTTGTACCTGCTTCCCACTGGAGTAACAGAGCCACTCAGGGAAGAAATACCACTCTATGGGGGTCATTTATCGTAGAGGATGGAGAAAAGACCATCTTTCTGGGAGGAGATTCAGGATACTTTATAGGGTTTAAGGAGCTGGGAGATAACTACGATATAGATATTGCTCTGGTTTCTTTGGGGGCCTATGAGCCCAGGTGGTTTATGCATGAATCCCACTTAAATGTACCAGAGTCTGTAAGAGCAATGGAGGATATGAAGGCTGAAATTATGATACCAGGTCACTGGGGAACGTTTAAACTGGGAGATGAACCTCCAGGTTATCCTAAGTATCAGTTTAATAAGATAGAAGATGCCAGAGTAAAGATAATGGATATAGGAGAGGTAATATTTTTTTAAAAGACAGGGAAAAAAAAGAAAGTAGCTGTGATATAATAAATTTGAGGTGAAGGATATGGAAAAATCAGATATACTCAGAGAGATACAGTTAGAGGAGCTTATAGGTACTACCATTGAGGATGGGATGACTATAAAAAAATATAAAAAAGGTGATGTTGTTTTTTATGATTTTGATAAAGATATACCATGCGAATACATTGTAGAGGGACAGCTGCAGTATACTATCTACAGCCCAGAGGGAGGAGAGTTTTATGCAGAACTCTTTCCGGGAAACCTTGGCGGGATAATTGGAAATATTTCGAATAATAAAAAAATAAAGTTTAAAAGAGTTTTTGAAGCGGAAAAGGTAGCAGTAAAAGATACTATCATGGCAGAAATTCCACTTCACTGGGTATTTGATATGACCTTTGAAGGAAAGGAAAGAGTCTTGGAAAAAATAATCATGTTAACTGTGGAAGAAAGTATGAAGCGGTCTAAGTACTTTCTATATAAAACGGTATGCAGTGATGAGGAGTTTTTTTTAAAGTGTCTTGAAATAGGGAAGGTAAAAGATCTGACAACTAAAGAGGTTTCAAGAATCCTGAATATAAACCTCAGAACGATGCAGAGGATAATAAAGGTTCTTACAGACAAGGGGGTAATAGCGAAGGAAGGTAAGGGCTTTGTAGTAGCGGACGAGGAAAAATTGGATGATTATAAGGTTAAGTTTGAAAAATAAGGAGGTCTGAGACCTCCTTATTTTTATTATTAAAGAAAGTATAGAATTTCACTTTAACTTTACCTGTAATATTAAATTTTCTAAGAGCATAAAAGGGTGGAGCGTTACGCTCCTTTTTATGGTCAATATAAAGCTAACTTGTGTAGGAAGTAAAAAGAGGATTAAGAATTCTTCTTAAGGATACCCACAACTATCTTCATCTGAGACAGAGCCTCGGTGTACTCAGGGGCAGGAGTTTCAAAGTCTATAAAATCTTCTAAGTCTACCTCTAATTCCTCCCCTATAATCTCTGTATGGTTTTCCCTATAGAAGATAAATTCCCTGGATTCCTTATCTGAATAGATATTCAGGGAGATAAGGGTATCGATGTGATAGCAGATCTCATCATGGGTTAAAAACTTAGGGGTAACCTTTTTATGAAATATACTTTCCTCTATATGGTAGTTATCTGTTTTTTCAATATAATCTTTAATCTCATTTAGCATAGCTGTACCTCCACCTGTTTATATGGAACAATTATACACTTAAAAAAGTTTTTTTACAAACTTAATCAGGAATTGTTTTGATGTTTATATTTTAATAATTGGAAGGTAAACTATAATATAGATAGCAAAAAGGGAGGGAAGTTATGAGAATAGAGATAATAGATAAGATATCACTGGCAGGGATAAAGGTAAGTGTAGATACCCTTGAGAAGAAAAAGATTCTGGGAGAATACTGGAAGAAGTATGTGGATATTCTCATAGAGGCTGATGAGATCGATAATATGAGGGAGTGCTATGGTTATAATGAAAACTATGTAGTAGAGAAGGGAGAGGTTACCTTTGACTACTTTATAGGGATGAGAAAATCATCTTATAATAAGATACCCCAGGGATTTTTAGAGGCTGATATACCAGAGGGGAAGTATGCTGTTTATACCTATAGAGGAATAAGGACTCCGGAACTACTAGAGGAGTTTTATGAAAATATATTTTACAGGTGGCTCAGGGAAGAGGGCCTTGTACACAGGATGAATGCTTCTTTTGAATACTATGATGCAAGGTATGTCCATGAAAGTGGTGAATCTGAACTTGATATCTGGGTGCCGGTGGAATAAGTATAGAGGTGGTCTGTCTTTTAATATATTCAGGGAGCTGAAATAAATCAGCTCCTTTTTTCATATTTTAGAAAACTATAGAATTACAGATGAATTGAAGCTCAGTGAATACATTAGCTGAGTGCCATAAATAATAATCATTAATATCATTGATTTATGGGAAAGTGATGTTTAGCCTCTTTTCTTGTTTTATTTTACATTTAAATTTTAACTGAGAGTGAAAGAAAGGTTTAGTTTAGAGGTTAGATTAAAAGAGAGTTAATTAAATTAAGGGAATTCTAATTAGAGTCGGAACACTAAAAAAGGTACAATATATCACAATGTTTAAAAGGGAGTGATATGTTGTATATTTTAATATCAGTAATAATATGCCTTCTAGGAGTTGGAGGTTTTTTATTTAAAATAGGTTATATTTCCAGAGGAAGAGAACAGATTACCCTGGGAAATATAGAGAAGGATAGGGAGTGGCCTACTCTAAGTGTTGTTATTCCTGCAAGAAATGAGGAGAAAAACATAGGAAGATCGCTGGGGTCTATGGCTCTTCAGGATTATCCGGCAGATAAACTGGAAATAATAGTGGTGGATGATTACTCAGAGGATAAAACCCACGATATAGTAGATGGGATAGCAAAAAAGACAGATATAAAGATCAGGTGTATCATGGGAAGGCCTTTACCTAAAGGGTGGCTGGGAAAGAGCAATGCATGTATGACTGGAGCCCTTGAAGCTACAGGGGAATGGATATTTTTTGCTGATGCAGATACTTATTCTGAACCTGGAATGTTAAGAGCTGTAGTGGATTTTGCCATGAAAAAGGATATAGATCTTTTGTCATTTAATCCTAAGCAGGATATGATATCTCTTGCTGAAAAACTCCTTCTGCCGGGACTATTTATATCAGTAGCTTCATCTATAAGGTTTGATGAATCCAATGACCCGGATAAAGAGACAGCCATAGCTAACGGTCAGGCAATGATGTTTAAACACAGTTCATATAAGGAGGTGGAAGGACACCAAGTAGTAGCTGGTGAAATCTCTGAAGATCTGGAGTTTGCAAAAGCTATGAAGGGAAGAGGATATAAGATCTATTGGGCCTTTGGAGATAAGATTATGAGTACCAGAATGTATACAGGAACCATGGAGATCTGGCATGGTTTTTCTAAAAATATGAATAAGATCATGGAGTGCAGGAATAAAAGGGATGTATTTACGTCCGCTTTAAAATCTCTTATGCTTGCATGGGGAACGCCGGTTCTTCTGGGTATATCTATAGCTTCTTATATGAATGAACCTACAACATACAGGATGGCAGCTATGGGTATATCTGGAATAACCCAACTGGCTCTTATTATAATGTATATGGTGCTGATTGCAGAGCTTCATCTTCCTATGATGTATTCGGTAACTGTACCTGTAGGGATTAGTTTTCAGTCCCTCCTTGTAATGAGGGCGTATATATTGTCTAAGGAAAAATCTATAAAGTGGAAGGGAAGAACGATATCATGATGAAAATAGTAATAGGTCTGTTCCTGCTGATAAATCTAATGGCAGCAGGGGAAGAAAATCAGTGGAAACAGGTGAGAAACAGAAACGGAATAAAGGTATATAATCGTAGGATAGAAGGGATAGATTTTAAGGAATTTATGGGGGAAGTGGAGATAGAGGCTACACTTTCAACCCTTCTTGCTATATTTAATGACGTAGAAAAAGGAACTCAGTGGGTTGAAAATGTAGATCACATGGAAAACATAGAGAGGATAGATTACTTTGAAAACTATACCTATTCATATAGTAAAGCACCCTGGCCTGTAAAGGACAGAGATGCTGTGGTACATAATAAAATCTCACAAAATGAAGAAGACAAAGTCATAACTATAGTGCAAACTGGTGCTCCCTACAAAAGGTCTTTGGAAAAAAAGGCTGTCAGAGTGGAAAAACTTCAGAGCAAATGGGTTTTTACTCCTATAGATGATAAAGTTGTCCATGTAAGATATCAGGTACTCACAGATCCGGGAGGTAAACTACCAGCCTGGCTGATAAATGCAGTATCGGTATCTCAGCCCTATGAAACTTTACTGGGCTTAAGAGACATAGCAGCTACAGAAGACTATAAAGATATAAAACTGGAGTACATAAAAGATTAAAAAGACAGCCAGCAGGCTGTCTTTTTTTTATATTGTTGAACTTTATAAAGCAGATCTGTTTTACTCATTCCTAAGGGCATCTATAGGATTCATAAGAGATGCTTTTCTTGCAGGATATACCCCAAAGATAAGTCCTATAGCTGTAGAGATAAGAAGTGAAATAATAACAATTCCAGGAGAGATTATAGGTTCTATATTTACAAAGATCCCCACAACCTCAGCTGAGAAGTACCCCAGAAGGACACCCAGAAGTCCCCCGGTAAGAGACAGAACAATAGCCTCAGTAAGAAACTGCATAAGGATATGGTTGTTTTTGGCTCCAATAGCTTTTCTGATACCGATCTCCTTTATCCTTTCAGTGACACTCACAAGCATAATATTCATAACACCTATACCTCCCACAAAGAGGGAGATAGATGCAACAAAGGTAACAAAGAGACTAAGGGTAGAAAGGATCTCCTTAAAGGAGCTTCCTCTGGCCACTCTTTCCTCATATTCATAGATTTCAGAGGTATTTTTTCCTTCAAGGACAGTTATTGCCCGGGAAAGAACATTCTGAGCCTCCAGGGGATCTACCGGTTTTACAAGGATACTGTTATACTCGTCATCCCCTGTAATCCTGTTGAAAAGAGGGAGTGATATTCTCCCGTAAGCAGGAAGCCATCTGGCTAGTCCTGCTTCAGAAAGTCCTGCTTCAGGATGTTCAAATACTCCTACAATAATAAACTCCCTGGTTAACTTAAGGCTTCTGAACTCAAGGGTTATAGATTCTCCAATTGGAGATCTGAGGTTGGGGTAGAGGGTCTCTGCTGTGACATGATCGATGACAATAACAGGGACCATATCTTGATATTCACTTTGGAGGATAGGTCTTCCACTGAGATAAGTAACCTCTTCGATATCTTCAAAGTGGGTATCGGTGGCATAGACAGCACCCCTTGGTTCCCTTCTTCCTCCGGTTTTTACAGTGATTCGTTCACTCATTCTGGCAGCTACAGACTCAAGACCGATCTCACTGTCCCTTAAAAGATCGATATCGCTGTCATCTAGATTGTAGACGGACCTATAGTTATCCGACTCATTATCCACCTTTATCTGGTAGACACCAAATCCACTTTTGGCCAGACTACCGGTGATTTTTTTTTCTCCTCCCTTCCCTATCCCTGACATGGCAATAACAGATGATATCCCTATTATAATACCAAGCATCGTAAGGAAGGAACGCATCTTATTACCCCTCAGACACTGGATGGCGCCTTTAAATATTTCTATAAAATTCATGGTCAATTACCTCATCTTCCACTAATTTTCCGTCTCTGAAACGGATGATTCTCTTACAGTGCTGTCCTACGTTTTCTTCATGGGTAACCATGATAATAGTAGCTCCCTGGGCATTTAATCTTTTAAATATTTCGAGAACTTCCTCTTCAGATCTGGAATCAAGGTTACCTGTGGGCTCATCTGCCATGATGATATCTGGTGAACCTGCGAGAGCTCTGGCTATGGCTACTCTCTGCCTCTGCCCTCCACTCAGTTCGTTGGGAAGGTGCGTGGCTCTGTCTTTTATTCCTACACTGTCAAGAGCCTCCATAGCTCTTTCCCTTCTCTCTTTGGAGTGAACACCAGCATATGTAAGAGGGAGTGCTACATTTTCCCAGGCCTTCAGTTTTGGCAGAAGGTTAAAGGACTGGAATACAAATCCTATTTTTTTATTCCTTATTTCTGCCAGTTCATCATCGTTAAGGTTTTTTATATTGGTTCCTCCAAGAAGATACTCTCCCCCGGAAAGGCCGTCAAGACATCCTAAGATATTCATCATAGTAGATTTTCCACTTCCGCTTGGTCCCATTATGGCTACAAACTCTCCCTCTTTAATTTCAAGGTTGATGTTATCTAATGCCTTTAATGTGATATCTTTTCCTGTATTATAGATCTTCTCAATTCCCTTTAGCTCAATAACGTTTTTTCTCTTTTTATATATCATGGTCTCTTTTTTTCACCGCCATCTCTGCCTCTGCTGTTATCAAGGTTTATAACAAGAAGGTCACCGTCTTTAATGGTATTGTCAGGATCGATAACAACTCTTTTTCGGATATCCAGATTCGTAACCTCTATCAACTTTCCACTGCTGATTCCTGTTTTAACAGGCTTCTTTCTGGCAATGTTGTTTTCATCTATTAAGAATACAAATTCTTCTCCTGCGTTTTCTAAAAGAGATGTTCTGGGGATAGCTACTGTATCACTGCTTGAAGATGTTATTATCCCCACCTTTGAATTAAAACCAGGCCTTACTCCCTCTGGAAGATTATTTACTGTGACCTCTACCTCTACATATGCTTCAGTGGTATTAGATGAAGATGAGTCATTCTTTGATGTAGTGGCTGTGGAAAGAGTGGATATCTTACTTACTACTCCTTCAAACTCATCTTCATGAGAATCTAACCTTACAGTGGTCTTCTGACCTTCCATGATACCGTTTATATTGTATTCAGGCACTTCAGCGACTATTATGATATCTGAAAGGTTTGCCATCTCAAAGAGTTCTACCTCAGTATTAACTCTGTAGTTTTCCTCGGCAATCATAGATATTATAGTACCGTCAAAGGGACTTACGATGAAATCAAGCATCTTAGCCATCTCCTCCTCATAGTCCTCTATATTGATGAGAGATTTTTTAATATCAAACTCTATATTTTCCATCTCTACCCTGGATATTCCTCCGGCTCCGTGGAGTTCCACTGCATTTCTCAGGTCTCTTTGGAGCATTCTGAGGTTTATCTCCTCTTTTCTCAGCTCTCTGGCCAGTTTGTTTTTATCCTCAGGGTCAAAGGTCATAATAACTTCACCTTTTTTTACATAATCACCCTCTTTATAGATAACATCGTTTACCTTTAGGTTTCTGTCTGCGTATACAAGCTTTGTGTCTCTAGCCTCTACCACTCCGTCTACCTCTACACTCTTTTCAAAGTTATTCTTTTTGGTAGTATATATTCTATAGGAATTTTCACTTCCTTTAGCTCTGGCTTTTTTACTGGCAAATATAAATCCGCCACCCAGTGTGAGGGTTATAAGTCCTGCTGCAATATATCTTTTCAATTTATTCACCCCGTTTAATTTTTATATTTTATTTCATAGAGAAGAGCATCCAGCTCATTGGATTTTTTATCCAAGGCAACACTTGTCTCCACGTACTCATCGTATTTTTCCACATAATCTATATAGGACTTTGATCCCTGCTCAAACATAAGCTTGTAGATAGAATATTTCATTTCATCTACTTCCTGCTGTCTTGTGAGGTTATCCTTTTCTCTTTTCAGGGAGTTATATCTGTTTTCATAGTCTCTTCTCAGGCTGGAAACTTCATTTTTTTTCTTTTCATACTCCACATCCAGTCTTTCTACTTCCACAAGATAAAGCTCAGATGTATCATTGTATTCAAATAGCTTTTTATTCAGTTCAAGAGAAAGAACCCATCCGTCGCTCACAGTATCCCAGAAGGTACCTGCATTGATATCAGGCCACCTATCGTCATACTTAGTGTAGGTATAGTTTTCCTTAGCCTGTTTACTGAGAAGATCGATATCCTCTAAGTCTCTCCCCCCAATAAGGTACAGGTCGCTGTCTGTGAAGGTGATACCACTCTTTTTTAATTCTCTGCTGCCAATATCTATTTTGAAAACCTCATAGAAATCTCTCCTTAGTTTAATAAGATCATCCTCTAGCTGGCTGATATCATTTTCTGCATTTTTCAGACGAACCTTAGAATACCTGTAGTCAACCTCAGTTCCCACTCCTACTTCATATTGCTTTTTAATAGTCTTATATTCTGTCACCAGTCCAGGAAGAAGTTGCTCCTTTAACTTTAATTCAAGGGCAGAATCCATATAGTCCTTGTAGAGGGCGATAAGGTCTATAACATCCCTTTCAAACCTTGCATCCTCCTGATTTAACCTGTAGGTTCTGTCGTAACCAAAGAGGTTTTTTCTATAGGATCTTTCACTATAAAAGATATCCTTAAGGTTTTTTTCAACTCCCAGAAGCTCCCGGTCTAAACCATCATCCCTGTGGTCGTAGTTTGCCTGATATTTAAAGAAATCATATTTAGCAGAAAGACTTGAATCAAATTCACTCCCTCTGTTATCGTCAAGATACACACTGTCCCCGTTTATATCTATACCGTCTCTGTCGATAAGGTCTGTCTTTTTTTCTTCAATGGTCAGAGATCTTACTTCTAGTTCACGAAAGCCTCTGGAATATCCTGCAGAATCAAGCTCTGTAACAAGGTCATCTAAGGTAACACCAAAGATATTTACAGAACACAGCATAAAAAATGCAGGTATAAAATTTTTGTTCAAAATTATTCACTCCCCCTGTGTTTATTGTAGCCTAGATAGACTATATCATAATAAAGCAGTTTTGTGTCCACCCTGTGACACAATAGGTAAATCTAATGAAAACTTAAGAAAATATTGGGATCGGGGGATGCAGCTATTTCATTTGTCAATGAGAGACAAGGGGAAGGGGTCTCTTGATATGGTGAGTGTGGTATTGTATACTTAGGTCATAGGTGTATTATTAATAGATATAGAAACAAAGGTTTAAAGGGAGGAATTATGAGGTTTCTGACATATGAAAGGGAAAGTAAAAATGGATTAGGTGTAATGAATGACCCGGGAGATAAAGTTGTAGATTTAAATAAATTAAATTTAAGTAGAAGGTTTCAGGATATGAATGATCTCATAGGAAGTTTAACAGATGAAGACCTGGATGTAATCGAAAGGTCTCTAAATACAGAAGACAGTACTACCTATGATATATCTGAAATAAAGGTACTAAGTCCTATAAAGAAAACGGTACACGATATAATATGTGTAGGGCTTAACTATAAAAAACACTATGAAGAAATAAAGAAGGATTTTGCTCCTAAGTATGAGGAGGCTAAAACTCAGACGATTTATTTTTCCAAAAGAGCTACAGAGACTATAGGACCTGAAGATGAGGTAGACAGCCATAGTGCAGTGGATAAGGATATCGACTATGAAGCAGAACTGGCAGTAGTGATAGGCAGAAAAGGTAAAAATATAACATGTGATAAGGCTAATGATTATATTTTTGGATATACAATACTAAATGATATTTCAGCAAGATCTCTCCAGAAAAACCATACTCAGTGGTATCTGGGAAAGAGTGTGGATACCTTTACAGTTCTTGGACCTGCCATCCTTCATAAGAGCAGGGTAACTGTACCTGTAGAGCTTAATATAAAGTCCAGGGTAAATGGCGAGGTGAGACAGAGCTCAAATACAAGTCAGCTGCTGAAAAATATTCCTGAGCTTATATCAGAGATATCTAGAGCGATAACTTTAGAGCCAGGTGATATAATAGCTACAGGAACACCGGAAGGGGTGGGGATGGGATTTGATCCCCCAAGATATATGAAGAGTGGAGATATAGTGGAGTGTGAGATTGAAAATATAGGTAAACTTAAAAACTATATCGTGTAACTTATATAAAAGAAGGTCTGCTAAAAAGCAGACCTTCTTTTATTAGTTATGTATTTTGTAGTGCACCCTTTTCACGGGCTTTGCCTGAAAGAGGTAGTGAAATAAAAGGGAGCGTGATGCTGATAATAAAAAAAGACCAGCATAAGCTGGTCTCTTGAAATTTACTTCTCAACTTTTGTATAAGGAAGTAAAGCTATGTTTCTAGCTCTCTTGATCGCAGTAGCGATCTTTCTCTGAAGCTTTGCATTAGCACCATTAGCTCTTGCAGGCTTTATTCTCCCTTTATCGTTTAGGAAGTTAGCTAGGATATCAACGTTCTTGTAATCGATATCAGCTTCCTTGACTCTAAGTCTAGGTTTTCTTCTTCTTCTAGGTTTTCTGAAATCTGACATGTTTTGCACCTCCTATAATTAGAATGGGAATTCATCATCGTCATCAAAACTATCTGCAGCAGCTGGAGCTGGAGCACTAGGTGCCGGACTCGATGGCTTTTGAGCTGGTTTTGATGGTGCTGAATATCCGCTGTTATTATCAAAGCTAGGCTCCTCGGAATTTCTTCCTTCCAGGAACTCTACCTGATTAACCAGTACATCGTAGCTGGTTCTTTTTTCTCCGTTTACTTCATATTTGTTCATCTGGATCTGACCCTGTACTCCGGCTTTTCTTCCTTTTCTTAGGTATTCTCCGATTAACTCAGCAGTTTTACCAAAAGCTACACAATTGATAAAATCAGCTTCTCCTCTTTTAAAAGGTCTATCCACAGCAAGAGAAAATCTACAGTATGCATTACCAGACTGCCCATACTTAAGTTCCGGGTCTCTAGTAAGTCTACCTGTAAGTACGACTAGATTCATTGCTTTCACCTACCCTTACTTTTATTTTTGTTTTAATTACTTCTGCTTAACTACGATATATCTCATTAGTCCTTCAGTAATATTAAGCTTTCTTTCAACCTCAGTCAGGTTAGTTCCTTCGATTCCAAATGTAGTTAATACATAAAATCCTGAAGTTTTCTTCTCGATTGGGTAAGCAAGTTTTCTTTCTCCCCACTTTTCAGTTTTAAGCTCAGTAGCTCCGTTAACAGTAAGAGTTTCCTCTACTTTAGCTACAAGTGCGTCTCTACCATCAGCCATAACAGTTGGGTTGATGATGAACATCATTTCATAATTTCTCATTGATTTACCTCCTCCCTCTGGTTTTTGTCCAAAAGCATTATAGCTTTCAAACAGGGTGTCTTATTTTATCATATCAAATAAAAAAAAGATAGTATTTTGTAAATAGCAGAAGAAATAGGTTATACTTAATACTAGAGAGAAAGGTCTTTGTCAAAGGGATTTCTTAATAAAAACATTGAAAATATTAAGTTGTAATTAATGGTGAAATTTTTATATAATTTTCATTGATTAATTATTAAGATACTTTAGGAGGAATTATGAAAAAATTAATAATAGGAATGGGACTTCTGGCAGCAACCAGTGCTATGGCTGTAGAGGAATATAATAACGACTGGAGTCTGTCAGCAGGCCTTGGGGCAATAACAGGAAGAACAGTATATAAGACAAAGGATACTCACGAGGTATTCCCGCTAATACCAGTAAATTTCAGATATAATAACTTTTATGTAGATGGTGCAGAGACTGAGCTGGGATACCATATGTTTCAGGAAGACGGGATGACATTTAGTGTTATAGGTAAGTTTAACCTGGGATATGATTCAGATGACCTTGACAGAGAATACAGAGCAATGGATGACAGAGAGTACGATTTTCACCTTGGGGTAAAGAGTTCATACGCATATCAAAACCTAGAGTTTGTATCGTTTCTGACTCAGGACGTATCCGGGGAATCAGACGGAAAGACTATAGGAGTGGAGGGAAAGGCACACTTTCACCTGATACCAGATAAGATAATATTAACTCCTGCAGTGGGGATGACATATGCTGACAGTTCATTTGTAGACTACTTCTATGGAATAAAGGGAAGTGAAGCTGAAAAAATAAACAATGTAGACGGGGAGTACAGAGGAGCAGGTTCTATGATCTACAACCTGAAAGCTAATCTGACTTATATCTATGATGAGGATCTTACATTTGCCTGGATAAACGGGTTAAGTTTCTATGACAGTAAGATAGAGAGATCTCCTATCGTTGATAAAAACTATAGCTACTATACTGGGGGATCATTTATCTACAAATTCAGATAAAAACTATAGAAATAATTTCATATAAAAAAAGACTACAGATTAGTTTCTGTAGCCTTTTTTTATTATTAAGGAAAGTATAGAATTTGTGAAAAATAATAAGCTTAGATAAGCGGCTAGTTTCCACATAATGTAGCTCAGTTAAAGATTAACTGAGTACCATAAATCATACTCATAAGCTTGATTTATGGCAATGCAATGCAACGTCACATTGCTTTTTATCACTTATTCGATAATTTCTGTAAAGGCAAGGTCGATGGCTTTTAAGCCGTCTACAGCAGCACTGACGATACCGCCGGCATAACCTGCCCCCTCCCCCACAGGGTATAATCCCTTTATATTGATCGATTCACATCTTTCATTTCTTGTAACTCTCACAGGAGCTGAAGTTCTGGTCTCTGGACCTATAAGGTTTGCTTTAGGGGAAACAAAGTACTTATTTTTACTCCAGTAGTTAAGAGCCATCTTCATATTTCCTGTGATGACTTCAGGAAGAAGTTCATTAAGGTCATGGGATTCCATTCTCATCTGATAGCTAGACCTTATCTTACGGCTTGTTTTCTTACCATCCATAAAGTCCATAACCCCCTGATAGACACCTCCGTAGTTTCCGATCATATCATATGCTTTCTTTTCAAGCTGCTCCTGAAACTTCATACCGGAAAACAGTTCGGTCCCAAATTCATCGGCTTTTATTCCCACAGCAAGAGCTGAATTTGAAAATTCGCCGTCTCTTGTGGAGTAACTCATACCATTAACAAGGTTAGTCCCCTTGGAGGAAGCAGCATTTACTATCTCTCCTCCTGGGCACATACAGAAGGAAAATATTCCTCTTTCTTCCTTTTTATTGTTGTAGGTAAGACTGTATGTGGCAGCACCAAGGTCCGGGTTGCCGGCAAACTTTCCATACTGCATCTTATCTATATCCACTCTGGGATGCTCGATACGTGCTCCTACAGCAAAGGGTTTATTTTCCATAAAGACTCCCCTTGTATGAAGCATTCTGTATGTATCTCTTGCTGAATGCCCTGTACAAAGGATTACTTCTTCAGTCTCGATGTAGTCTTTAGCTCCGTCCACAGTAACAGTATGTATTCCCCTTAGCCTATTATCTTTTATTGTAATATCAGTCATAAGAGTATTGAAAAGGAACTTTCCCCCTAGGGAAATTATCTTATTTCTGAGATTAATAACTACATTTTTCAGGACATCTGTGCCCACATGAGGTTTATAATCCCAGAGGATCTCCTCCTGAGCTCCGTTTTCCACAAACTCTAGAAAGACCTTATTTATATAACCACTTTTTATTCTTGTATTTAGCTTTCCATCGGAATATGTACCTGCTCCTCCCTCACCAAACTGAATATTAGAGTTTTCATCTAAGTTGTCTGTCTTATAGAAGGTATCCACAGCTCTGTCTCTTTCATCCACCTTATCCCCTCTTTCAAGGATAAGAGGTCTGTAACCATATTCACATAACCTAAGAGCTGCAAAAAGTCCTGCAGGACCTGTCCCTATTACTACAACATCTTTTTTGTTATCTGGAGCTCTTCTCACTGGTTCAGGCTTAAGTGTAACTTCCCTTATCTGAGATTTTTCAGGGAATGACATGCTCTTTTTCAGAGTAACCTCTAAGTTATAGACAAACTTGATATCCTGCTTTTTTCTGCTATCGATGGATCTTTTGGAGTATTCGATCCTTAAGATATTATCTTCCTTTATACCTTTTTTAACAAGCTCTCTACGGAGCTCTTTATCCTGGTCCCTTGTTATTGAGACCATCAAATTATTAACTGCTATCTTCATAAACTACACCTCATTAAGTTAAAGGAGAAAGATCTCCTGATATTTATTATATTAATATTTATATCGTTGGTCTTCTATAAAAAGCTAAACACCGATGATAAAACTATAAAATCTACCAGGTATTATATCACACCTTATAAAAAAATGTTATAAATGTAGATGAAGTATGAATAAAAAAAGACTACCCTGAGGGTAGTCTTTAAAATGACTTATCTTCTGTATCCGAACTTATCATAACCAAATTCATTTACACCATTTTTGTTGTATCCGCTTTTGTCAAAACCTCTGGTATTGTATCCAGCGGAATCAAAACAATATATTAGTTTGATGTCCTCCAGTATCCCAATTCCTCTGTTCTCAGTACCGATGCTATCAAACTTTCTTGCACAATAATCAGTAGCAGCAAATACAACTAAAATAACAATTGCAGTAATCATTTTCATTCCCTCCTTTTTAAAATATGTTTATACCAGTGTTGTAACACAATAAAATAATAAATACAATACTTTTTTCACAAAATTTGTATTAAATTTTAAATACTTTTTTAACTTATGTGGCTCGAAAATAATACTGTAATTAAATATAATATTTTGTATAGCGATCACCTGTTTAAGATGATGAAATAGATCTTTTAAAAAAAGAAAGTGAGGGTTTCCAATAGTAAAATCCCACAGGATAATAGTTTTGTGTTTTTAAAACATACAATGAGAAAAGTAAAAAAATATAAAAAAATGGAAGAGAATAAACTCTTCCATTTAACTAATGATTTTAAGACAATGAATAATAGATAGAAAGATAGTTTAGTACACTACCTCCCATTACGAAAAGATGCCATATTACATGGGTAAACCTGTATTTTTCCATAAGGTAGAAGATAGCTCCCACACTATATGTAATACCACTGGCTATAAGGAGCTTCAGTGAAACAGGATCTAGGTTTACTTTAAGGTTGTTATATATAAACATTACCATCCATCCCATAAAAAGATAGATAAGGGTAGATACAAAATTGAATCTGCCGGCATACTTTAGCTTGAATAATACTCCTCCTAATGTAAGAGACCACTGGACAACAAGAAGTATTACAGCAGCTCTTCCCTCTACTATAGTGAGGAGATAGGGAGTATAGGAGCCGGAGATAAGTATATATATAGCGGAATGGTCTAAGATCTTAAAGATATCCTTAGCCTTTCCCGGGTACAGCAGATGATATGTTCCTGACATAGTATATAGTAGTATAAGAGCACTACCAAAGATACTAAAACTTATAATATGGTTTATAGTCCCTATTCTTATGGCTTTTGCCAGAAGAAAGCCAAATCCTGCAATGGACATTCCTGCTGCAAGATAATGAGTAACTGAGTTCATATATTCTTCAAGATGTGAATAATTTTTCATTAAAAATCCCCTCCTTACCAGATATTATATCATATTTTCAATCCAACATCTACTAGATCTATAAAAGTTTATTAAAAAAGTAAAGAAATGTCAAGGGGAGGTAGTTATTGACTTCAGATGAATTCTTTAAGTCGTTTATTATTGAAAAAAGGCAAAATTTTATATAAAAAAGGATAATAACATATTTAAAGTAAATATAAAAAAGCAGGTCTCATTAACACTTGTTTAAATATGTGAGTGTGTACCTGCTTTAATTAATATAAAAATCCGGAGGTAGAATATGAAAAAAATAGCAATGATTACTATAATAGCTTTAACTATAGCAGCATGTCAGAGTGCAGATCCCTATACCGGGGAGCAAAAGACAAATAACACAACAAAAGGAGCTGTAGGAGGAGCTGTAGTGGGAGCTGTGATAGGTCAGATAGCAGGTGGAGATACCAGCAGCACCCTAAAGGGAGCAGCAGCAGGTGGAGCTGTGGGAGCCGGTGCCGGTTATTACTTTGACAGACAGGAAGCTGCTCTTAGAGAGGAGCTGGCTAGAACAGGAGTAGGGATAAGAAGGGTAGGAGAAAATCAGTTAGAGCTTATTATGCCGGGAAATCTTACATTTAAAACCAATAGTTCAGCTGTATCCCCTGATTCCTATGAGGTGTTAAACTCTATATCTAAAGTCTTAGATGAATATGATGAAACGAGAATATCAATAATAGGTCATACAGACAGTACTGGTAGTGATAACACAAATAAGAGACTGTCTCAGGAGAGAGCAGACGGAGTATACTATTACCTAAACGGAAGAGGGATAGCCAAGGCTAGGATGAACTCAGCAGGATACGGGTCTGACAGACCTATAGCTGATAACTCCACAGAGGACGGAAGATCAAGAAACAGAAGAGTTGAGATACAGATAATAGGTAACTAATAACAATAAAAAGAGTCCGGAAAGAATCCGGACTCTTTTTATTGTTAAGAAAAGTATTGAATTTCACTTTAACTTTCCCTGTAATATTAGATTTTCCAAAAGCATAAAAGGTGAGAGCTCACGCTCCTTTTTATCATTAGGAAAAGTATAGAACTTTGTGAAAGATAAAAAAGCTATATAACCGAATAGTTTTTACAACATAGTTCAGAATAAAGCTATGTTACCTCCATATAATATACTTTCTTGTAGTTAGAAAGATGTAGCTCAGTTAAAAATTAACTGAGTATCATAGATCATAACTTTGATTTATATCATGATGCTTCTTTTAATTTTAACTTTGTGGCAACAGGATTCTTTATAAGGAGAAGAAGTTTTAGCAGTTAAGACCTGTGAGAGCGGTAGTAGCAGAAGGGAGAGTAGAAACTCAGATGTTTTCAGAAGATGACAGTATAAAGGTGGCCTAAATCAATTAGACCGATAATATATAGGTATGAAAATCATTTTACTGAAATAAAAAATAATGTTATAATATAAAACCATTAAATATAATTGTAGAAGGGAGTTTCTATGGAGATAACGTTAAGAGAAGTAGTATTAGAAGAAAGTTCAGGAAGTGAAACACTTGAATTTGCAAAGCTTTATGACAATTCATATAAAGCAGCTATAAGAAGTGATAAGAGGGGAACTCAGTCTAAATTAAACTGGGAAGCAACCTTTCAGATAGAAGACGAGGATGAAGAGATAGACACTGAATATACAATAAATACCAAGGGAAACTATATGACATTCCTAAATCTGGATGGATACCTGGAGGGAGAGATAGCATCTTTAAGTGAGGATGTAGAACTTCACATAACGGTGGAGGGGAATAGTATTTTAGAGGCACTTACATTTATGGAGATAAAGAGATTAAATGTACTTCCAGAGGAAAAGTTAAAAGCTCTTGAGTATAGTCTCTTTCCAAAGTTTGCCAAGGGATATATAGCTACAGATCTTAAACAGGATAGTAATGCAGTTCAGTTTATGGAAGCTTTTTATCCTCTTTTAAACAAATTCGAGATATTGAAAACAATCAAACTGGAAAAATTTAGATATAGAATAAAGGGTGCAGATGATGAAACAGCTGATAGATTTAAAACGTCTATGGAAACCTACCTTTTTAATGACGTGACCTTTATCTACTATGATAAAGGTTATGGAGAGTTCTTAACTAAAAGAGACTTTAACGAGCTGCTGATGGCAGGAGCTAAATACGAACCAGATACGACTATGAAAGAGATGTATGAATAGGAGCAGAATATAATGAAGAAGATAAAGGAAACGATTGTAGTAGAGGGAAGAGATGATGTAACAGCAGTAAAAGCAGCAGTGGAAGCAGAGCTTATAATTGTACATGGTTTTGCAGTAAGAAGCAGAATTACTCTTGAAAAGATAAGAGTAGCTCAGGAAAGAACAGGGGTAATAGTATTTACAGACCCTGACTTTGCCGGAGAAAAGATAAGAAAAACAATAGAAGACTATGTACCAGGGGTAAAACATGCGTTTATAGGAAGAAAAGACGGAACAAGATCTAAAGATGGAAATGTAGGGATAGAAAATGCTAAACCCCATGTAATAATAGAGGCGCTGGCTAAGGCAAAGTGCAAGATGATAGAAAAATCAGAAAACTTCACATCTATAGATATGATAGAAACTGGTCTTACAGGGGGAGCAGAAGCTAAGGAAAAAAGACAGGAAGTAGGTAATATCTTAGGAATAGGTTATGCCAATGCAAAACAGTTCCTTTCTAAATTAAATCACTTTGGAATTACAAAGGAAGAATTTTTAGGTGCAGTGGATAAAGTAGATAAAAAATAGGCTGTTTAACAGCCTATTTTTTTTTTGTCTCTTTAGGAGGAACCTTCTTCTCTTCATCTACATCAGGTTTCTTCTTTGTATCCTTAAGATCCTCAATAAGATCTTTCATCTCTCTTCTACTCATATTTTCAGCCTCCCTCTATAGTTTATTATTAGAGTTCAGAAAAGGTTTTCCTTTTGAAACCTCTATAAAATAAATATATAATTTGTAGAAATACCGATAAAAATACAGAGTTATCGAAAAAGGTGTTTGATGAGAGTAAATTTTTTTAAGTTTCATCAACACGAGAACCTTTAGTTAATAAAGGTGTATAAATGAAACAACAATAAAATTTAGATTGTGGGCTAGCATTTACAGGGAAAATGGACTATACTCCTATGGAAGATGTATAAGGAGGTTAGACATGTTAAAGAAGTTGCATGAAAATTTTAAAGTTATTTTTGGGGAAGAGAGCAGAGAGAGTTTTTTTGCATCTGCGAGAACTAATAGTTTATCTGAGGAAAGAAGTGTTGAGGGTTCTCAGGCTTACGGAACATACGCTGCAGCTAAGGAAAGAAACGACGGAATGATCTCAGTTAGCTTTGGTAAGGAAAAGTATACCCTGCCCCTTGATAATCTTGATTCAGAAGTAGATCTGGAATTTATAGCAAGTGTGGTGGAAGCTTATAAATCTTGTGGTTATTCTATAAAAAAAGGGCTTGATATTATCTATCAGATGGAGATACCAAAAGAAGAGGGATACTCTAAGGTAAACTCTCTAAAGTATGCCACAATACAGGCTTTTAACAGGATAGAGGGCTTTCAGGCAGACAACTTAAGAATATTAAGAATGGTATCATAGAAGGGAAGTCTGAAAAAAGTTATTATGCTATTAATGGGAATAAAAAAATAAAGGTCACAAAAAGATCTCCTTCTAAAAGTAGAGGGGAGCAGTGACTAGAGAAAAAAACTTGAAGAAGCCGTAAGGCTTCTTTTTTATACTTTAAGAAACTATAAAGGAAACTCAGAATTCTTGACTAGTCTGCACAGTTTAACTATAAACTATGTACCAGTAATCATGCTCATTAATATCGTTGATTACAGGCAAGTAGTGATAACCATATTCATAAATTATTATTGATTGTCAGCAAAGTACCGAGTCGAATGAGACGAAGCCTCTTTTCTTGTATAGGACAAAATAAAAAAAGATGCAAAAAAATGATGATTAGTTTTAACTGTCGGAAACAAAGAGATATAAAAATCAATAAATAAAGAATTTAGAGGTTATTTTAACTTTATCTTCAGGAGAATTTGTTATAGAATTGTTATGAAGGAGTTGAGACCAGTGAAGAAAATACTATACTTATTTATATTGTTACTGCTAATGGGGTGTAGCTCTGTGGAGGAGAAAAAAAATACTCTGGCTATGGAGGAAATTGAAAGGGGAAACTATACAAAGGCAGCCTTTCTGTTACAGGAAGCTGTGGTGATAAATCCTGATTACCTGGATGGGATGGTGAACTATAGAAATATCTACCCAATTGCCGTGGAAAATACCAAGGGAAAGCTGACTCTCTATGGAAAGAATGAAGACTACCTCAGGGAAGCTTCAACCTATGAAGATATGATGTCTCTAAAGGAAGGGCTCTATAATATGGTCCCGGTAGTACACAATAAGCTGAGCCTGAGTCTAAAGATACCAGACTATAATGAGATTGAGGGACTAAAAAAAGATGCAGGAGTATCATACTATAATGCTGGAAATACCTTTGAAGGACTCAAATTAGACAGGTATAAAAGAAGAAAAAAATATTTCCTATACAGCCGTGGAGAGGAACTCTACTCTACTTATCTGGATATAGTGGAAAGAACAAGTAGATCTCTGGAAGATGCCAGAGTATTTGTAACCTTTATGGATGTAAAGGGAGTAGTAGGGACATCTGTCATACGTAAGGTAGACGGAAGTGCTCTTCCACGAATAAAAGGAAGTGTCTTAGATGACGCTAAACTGAAAAGAATAGTTACTTTTAAGGAGTTATCCGATACAGAAATAAAAAATTACCTCAACAGGGCAGGAAACCTTTCTGAAAAAGAGTTGAAATCTTTAAATACAATAATCAGATTAAATGTTGACAGCTTTGACCTTAGACCAACAAGAGTCACACAGAACTACTATACCAGAACCTGGACTGAAAGATATTATGTAATGGAAAATAATGTGAAAGTTGCAAAATACAGGGAAAGAACTTATACTGAGATTGTATATGAAAAACGGAACAGCAGTAGTGTAACAATTTCATATGACATGGTCGACCTTGAAAACGGAAATACCATAGGAAGCGGGCGTTTTGAAGGGAAGTCAGGAGACCGTTACAGATGGAGTGTCATAAGGGGAAGAGCTCCAGTGGGAGTTATGAACGGTGTGGAAAGAGATATAAAAAGTGATGAAACCATCATAAATGAAGCCATATTAAGGGCTGCAGAAGAGATGGGAAGAGATGTAAGAAATAATATTTAAGCAGGGAGTTAAAGTTTATGAAGACAAAGTTAGATTACTTAAAACAGATGGGGCTGGAAGATATCCTTCCTCAGACAATTGTGGATAAGATAAAGATCGAGACCTATAAAAAAGGAGATATGATCGAGATGGAGGCTTTTCACCAGGGGAAAAGCTGGAAAATCCTAGAAGGCGTTGTCAAGGTAACCCTTTATATGGGTCATGGAAAGGAATATTTTGCTGAATTTAAAGAGGATGAGTGGATAGGAGTAGCCAGTAATCTTCTTGCTGTAAATGTCACAGTGGATATAGAAGCTAAGACAGATACAAAACTATTATCTATCCCAATAAAGGAGATGATAGAAAAGCATCCCGATGCAATGATTCATCTGTGGGAGAAGATAGCCAGAGGTTCTGCCATGGAGTTTATAAGATTTTTAGGGGGAAGTATGGCTAAGGCTGTACTCACTAATGAAGGATACTTTTTAAATTATCTGTCTCAAAATGACAGAGAAATAAAATTTGGGAATACCAAGGAGTTATCGGAGCTTCTAAATACCAACCTGCGTACTCTTCAGAGGATTATAAGGAAGCTGAAGGAAGAGGGAATAATTGAAAAAACAAAGAATAAGATATGGGTTATCGATGAGGCTGCCTTTGAAGGCGCTCTTGAGGAACAACTGGAAGTAATGTAAAGAAAAAGGAACAGAAAAAATTCTGTTCCTTTTTTAGTATCTATTCAGCACTCTCTTCTTTTACATAATCTTCAAAGCCCTCATAGAAGTCATCGTCACTCTCTTCATACTCCTCTATAAGTTCTTCGATGTGCCCCCTGCAGCTGTCTAACTTCAGGTTTTCAGGAAGCTCCTCCTCTGAGACAAAGTTAAACTCTTCATCTTCTAAGATAGGAAGAAAAAGGTGAGGAAGGGTTCTTTCAAATTCACTGACATATGTATGAGCTCCAAAGGAAGCCCCCTGTCTAGAAGCCTTATTCATCTCTCTGGCATACTTAGTGTGGTTTGAGCAGTCGTGAATAACCATCCCCCACTCTTCATCAGCAGCCATCTTCATAATCTTATAAGTTATCTCTCTTGACCATGTGGGAGAGAGGTAACCATTTCTGTATGTATAGAACTTTTCTCCGGTATAGTTATTGATATTATCCGGTCCCAGATGGAATTCAGCACAGTTCATAAAATCAAGACCGATAGCTACAATCTCATCTTTTTTATCCATAAAGGATTTAAAGAATTCCGGAGTCATGGGAGTTTCAATACCTACAGATTTAAAGTATTTTCTGGCTATTCTCATAGCTTCTATAACATTATCACTACAGTTACTTGCTCCAAGGTTGAATCTAAGCTCATCCAGTCCTGCTTCAGCAAGAGCTTTGAGGTTTTCCTCTGTGCACAGAGTACCATTGGTATACATATGCTGGTGAACTCCTGCATCACTAAACTTTTTGGCAACAGAATAATATTTTTCTATCTCCATAAATGGCTCAAGATAAACATAGGCGATACCGCTGGGCTTTTTCTGAGTGGAAAGAAGAAGGTCGATATCTCCCTCCTCATAGAGGTTGTCTCCTATATCCCACATTCCGTCAGGGATGATCTCCTGCTCGTCCATAGTGTCATAGTAATAACAGAACTTACATGTAAGGTTACATGTGTGAGTTTTTCTGATACCACCCAGACCGTCTCCAAAGAGACATGAGATACATCCTTTAGGAAATTTATCCATCTCTCCATGAAAGAAGGTTCTTCCCTTGAAATCTACAAGACCATCTATATCATCCTGCATCTTTTTAATTTTTGCCAGGTACGATTTTTCTATCTGTCTTAAAACTGATTTTATAATGATATCATATTCTTCAAAGACATTTTCATTGTCTGAAGGGATATCAGCCAGGTATTTAAACCATTCAATTGCATCATTTTTGCTAATATTCATAAGTATTCTCCTTAATTAAACTATTAAATAACAGTACTATATATAATAACATTTCTAATAAAGTAATACAATATAAAGAGGTGAAATCCTTATTGAAAAAACAAAAAAATAGAGGAACGTGAAAAAAAGATAGTATAAAAGAGGAGGAAATAGCAAGGTTTTAAAGAATATACAAGATATATGACTATGTCTTATAGAAATAAAGGGAGGAATAACTATGAAAAAGTCGTTATTATTAGGTGCATTTATATTGGCAGCAGCCACAGTAAGTGCAGCAGAGCTAGAACTTAAGTTAGGAGCAGACCTATACAGAGACGTAACTAAGGATGCTACAGGACACAATCCTGTAAAAGCTTATCCTGGAGGTTCAGTAGGTGCTGAAGTACTATTCAATGAAGATTCTCCACTTAGATTTGGTATAGGTGCCGAAGCTAAAAGTAAGATCAAGGCAAGCGGCGGGTATGATGGTCACTACTCATTCCCACTCTATGCTGTGGCAAAGTATGATATAGCTGATACATGGTATGGTGTAGGTAGAGCTGGTTATGCTTTTGCTGAATCAGGAGGAGCAGACAACGTTGATGATGCAAGCGGCGGACTTTACGGAGCATTAGGTCTAGGTAAGGAATTTATGGATGAAAGATTTAACGTTGAATTTATGTATGAAGTAAGTGAATATGAGTATGATGCAGATAAGGATATAGGCGGAGGAAGTGTAGACGGTTACTTCCATGGATTTGCAATTAAGTTTGCATATAAATTTGGCGGACCATCACCAGAACCAGTGGTATATGTAGAGCCGGAACCAGAACCAGAGCCAATTCCAGAACCAGAGCCTCTACCAATAGTAGAAGAGCCAATTGCACCACCTATTCCGTTAGAAGGAATAAAATTCCAGGAAGTATTTGATCTTAACAGTTCTACCCTAAGTGATAATGGTAGAGATGAGATCAGTGTTGTAACAGAGAAATTAGCAGGGTTCAACGGTACTCTGTCTGTAGAGGGACATACCGATGATACAGGAGCAGCAGCATACAACCAGACCCTGTCTGAAAAGAGAGCAGAGGCAGTAGCTGAAGAATTTAGATCTGACCTTCAGGGCGAAGATATCGTTGTTGAATCAAAAGGATTTGGAGAAGAAAATCCTCTATTCCCTAATGACAGTCTAGAAAACAGAAAAGCCAACAGAAGAGTTGAGGTTTTCTGGAAGCCAAATAAAGAGATGGATGAAGCTGTGGAAATGACTGAAGCTGAATAGATTTAATATAGGTGAGGGAGAGTACCCAGTGTATTCTCCCTTATTTAAAGTTTTTTTTGCAAGAAGTATTGCATTGGCAGGGGGTATAGTGCTAAAATATGACGGGAGTTTTGCTTGCAAAGTTAAACAAAGTACAGTCAGCAGATCAGGGGATGGCTGCCTGTAAAACATAAAATTATATGGAGGAACATAATGGGATTATTTGATTTTTTTAAGAAGAAAAAAGCAGAGGAGAACTGGATTGAAATCTATTCACCTTTAAATGGTAAAGTAATAGACCTTTCAGAAGTACCAGATGAAGCTTTTGCTGGTAAGATGATTGGAGATGGATGTGCAATAGAGCCGTCTGAGGGATCTATACATGCAATAGCAGATGCAGAGATCGATATTTTTGAGACAAACCATGCAGTAAGCTTTGAAACTGAAGATGAGTTAGAGATGATCGTTCACTTTGGTATCGATACAGTAGCTTTAGGTGGGAAAGGGTTCACAAGAGTTGCTGAAGCAGGAACAAAGGTAAACAAGGGAGAGGAACTGGTAAAGTATGACCTTGATTTCATCTCTGAAAATGCTAAATCTACTAGAACTCCGGTAATCATAAACAATATGGATGATGTAGAAAAGTTAGAAGTAGTAGCAACTGGTGACGTAAAAGCCGGAGATCTGCTAATGAGAGTAAAATTAAAGTAATGACATATATAAAAGGCAGCCTGAGGGCTGCCTTTTATTATTCTTATTAAGAAAAGTATAGAATTTGTGAAAAATAATAAGCTTATATAAGCGACTAGTTTCCATATGATGTAGCTCAGTTAAAAATTAACTGAGTGCAACTAGTAGTTGATAAGCATCTCTTCAGCAGCCTGGATATCAACTACTGTTAAAGCCTTTCCATCTTTTTCTATGAGCTTTTCACTTCTGAGCTTTTTAATGATTCTCTGAAGGGTACGAATATCAATGTGTAAGAGGAGGGCTAACTCCTCAGTGGAACTATAGGTGACTGAACCTCCTTCAGACATTAAGTGGCTGATAAAATACTGCTCATTGGAATATGAAACCTTGGCTGCATAGGTCTTAAAAAGACTGAGGATATTTCTAGACATGGAAGTCATCATCTTTTCATAGATAAATATAATAAACTTTATATCGGTCTTTTTAAGAAGCTCCTGTATAGGAAGTTCAAGAAGAGTAGCAGAAGGCATACCCTTTATAATGCCATCAAACCCTTCTTCCTGAAAGAGATCTACCTTTCCTAAGACCTCCCCCTGACTGAACTTCATATTAAATTCTGTATTATCTTCTATAAAGACAGATACCATAATACTACCTTCCCTTACAAAATAGATGCATCCGGTTTTAGGGATGAATATTTCACCTCCTGAAACACTATGTAAATAAAAGTATTTGTTGAGACCTTTAGAAGAGATTTGATCTAGTTCATTATCTGTAAGTTTCGGGAGCATTTCAGCTATTTTTTTTATGTCCATATTACCTCCTTTGAAATCTCTTTTGTAAATTCTATCTTTAATTTAAAAGTTATAGTTAAAACCCAGTGTTACCTGCCTGCTTCTTTCTTTAAAATTTAACTTTAAATCTTTTATTTGTCAAGTTTCGAATTTTAATGAATATTTTAGGGAGAATATTCAAACTCACGAAAAAAAGGTGATATAATGTAAGGTGATATAAGATACTTTAGCATAAGGAGCTGATTTACTTGAATAAAAATTTAGATAAGGGACCTTTGCTGCCTTTACTGATAAAGTTTTCTATTCCCTCGACTATAGCGGTATTAATAAATATTATATATAATATAACTGACAGGTATTTTATAGGGCAGAGCATAGGGCGATATGGAATGAGTGCACTATCTATAGTTTTCCCTCTGATACTTCTTATCAATGGAACTGCACTTATGTTTAGTGTAGGTGGCGGAGCCCTTGCAGGAATAAGGCTTGGAGAACGGAGAAAGGACGAAGCTGAAAAAGTTTTAGGAACTACAATATTTTGGCTATTTATTATTGGGATAGTCTATACACTTGGGATAATTACCTTCTTAAAACCACTTCTCGGAATATTAGGTGGAACAGAGGGAAATATTGCATATGCTTTAGAATACTCAAGATGGCTATTCCCGGCTATTCCTGCCCAGATGCTCTATGTGGTATTCTGTGCTTTCCTTAGAACCGATGGAAGGCCAAACTACTCTATGGCTATGAATCTTTGCAGTGCCTTTGTAAATATGTTTTTAGATTATATATTTATAATGAAAATGGGAATGGGGATGAAGGGGGCGGCTCTGGCTACTGCCATAGCTACTCTTCTGCCGGCAGCATACCTGCTGGTTTATTTTTTAAGATCTGAGACCTTTAAGTTAAGACTTGTTAATATGAGGGTAAATCTCCCTATAATAAGCAAGTTACTATCCATTGGGAGTTCAGCTTTCTTTAATCAGCTTTTAAATGGAGTAATGGTATTTATTATGAACAGGCAGCTTCTCAGCTATGGAGGAGATCTGGCCCTTGCAGCTATAGGAATTATTACTACTATAAGATCATTTATTAATACCAGTTTTATTGGTTTTAATCATGGAAGACAGCCGATACTATCATTTAACTACGGGGCTAAAAACTATGCAAGGGTAAGGAAGACTTTTATTCTTTCAAGTAAGATAATACTTACAATATCTATGACCTTTGTGGTAATTGTGATGATAAATGCCAAAGGTATAAGTGGTTTCTTTTTGGGCGACGATGAAAAATTAATTAATTTTACAGGCTGGGCTATAAGAAGACACCTCTTTTTAATGATGGCAACAGCTCTTTATCTAACCTGTGCTAACTATTTTCAGGCAGTGGGAAAGGGAAACATAACTACAAAACTTTTAACCTTAAGGCTTCTTGTTTTGAATATCCCGTTACTCTACATCCTACCCCAGTGGTTTGGTCTTTTAGGAATTCTCATAGCTTTTCCTATATCTGACGGGATAGCATCTGTAGTAGCATCTGTATTTATGTATAAAGAGGTAAAGGGGCTAGAGGATAAAGTAAAGAAAAAAACTTCTTCTTTAAGCGAGGGGCTAAGTCTATAAAATAAGAAAAGGGCTAAAACCTTCTGAGGATGGAGCAAAGAGAAGTTAACAGGGACCAGATAAGGGAGATAAGGGGAAGAGATACCTAAAAAAATTACAGAATTTATAATAAAAAAGATTTAGAAAAGGATGATACGTTAAGTGTCGTATAACTTTTACAGGTATTCTGATAAAATTATTTCAGAAAAATTAAACTTTTTAACAATTATCTGTGTCCAATAATTGAGTTATTTTTATAAAACAATTAATGAGGATACAAACTTAGGAGGACGAGAAGTGCTGACAAAAAATTGTGAAAAAAGAATAGACACTATATACAAAGCAGAAGGATTTGAAAATCAGTTTGAAAAAACAAAAAAGATAGGTTTAGAGTTAATCTTATCTGTTCAGAGTTTTACTATAGAGCCATCAAAAAATAAACTAAGTAATGTACATGATAAAGTCGCTGATTATTGGATATTATGTAAGCAGATTATTAGAAATGCAAAAAAGGTGGAACTTAAATATCTTATAAACCTGAACAAAAGTTTTGAAAAGACGATGAAGGATCTGGAGTTAAAGGAAGTTTATTCAAATATCTTAAAAAAATATGAAAACGAAATATATTATAAGCTGGAGGAAAAGGTTAAAGGTCTTTCAATAGACTTTAAAGGAAGCCCTTACAGACTAGGAAGAGTATAAATCAAAAAGCCCATTTATATGGGCTTTTGTAGTATAATAAAAGGAAAGTTAAACAAGGAGGAGTAATCATGATAAATAATAGCTATAGAAGTAAAGAGGAGTTAGAAGATATAGTAGGACAAAAGATGAAGGGAGTATTCCTGTGGATGATAATCGGGATACTAATGACAGTGGGGACAGCATACTATACTCTCACTACCCCTGCAGTACTGAGATTTGTAAGTAAGGCAATGATGCCTATAATTATAGGTGAATTTGCACTGGTATTCATGCTGTCTATGAGAGTCTATAAGATGGATATCTCCAAAAGCAGAATGATGTTTCTGTTATATTCTATCCTAAACGGGCTGACACTGTCTGTAATAGCCCTGGTGTACACAGGAGCTTCTATTATATATGCTTTTGGAGGAACTCTTGTGATCTTTACAGTGATGGCTGTATACGGGTATGCTACCAATGAAGATCTGAGTAAATTCGGAGGACTTCTAAGGGGAGGACTTCTTACAGTTATAGTATTATCCCTTATAAATCTATTCCTTAAGCTTCCGATGATGTATATGTTCATATCATATCTGGGAGTACTGGTGTTTATAGGACTTGTAGGGTATGATGTAAACAGGATAAAAAACAATATAGTTTCCACAGCTCTTTTGGAAGACGAAAGTGTAGTGGAAAAGGTATCTATAATAGGAGCTTTGGCTCTTTATCTGGATTTTATCAACCTGTTTTTATATATCCTTAGAATCTTTGGAAAGAGAAGATAAAAAATTAAAATTTTAAATGTCTGCAGAAATTATTCTGCGGGCATCTTTTTTTGTTAAAAATATCTTACTTTCTAGATTTAAAGAAAAAGTGAGGTCTAGAACTAGATTAATACACTCAAAGTTCAGTCAAAAATTAACTGAGTACCCAATTACCTAATCATAAACATCAGCAGCTTAAGGTAAGACAATGTCACGTTACTTTTTATTGATTAAAAAGTACAGGTGCGACAGTAAAAAAAAATATCTTAAACAGGGATTCTTTTAATTTTGCTTATATAATTATTTAAAATGTAGTATTATGTTGTAGAGTCCTGTAAATATGAGGCATATAGCACAGCAAATAAAAGGAAAGTATAAAAAAAGTTGAATAAGAGATATAGAGAGTTTTTTGTGTTCTCTATAGGTCAGGGGAAATTTGATGAAAAAAAGAGATAAAGACAGGATGGTACTCCAGATGAAAACTCTGGAAAGAGTAATAGGTGATGTAAGGGGGTCTTTAAAACTTCTTGAAACCTCTCATATAGATGTAGACAGAGAGAGTTTAGAAGGAGAGCTTGTGATACTCATAGGTAAAAAAGAGAGACTTGAAAAAGAAATAATAGAAATTGAAGAGAGCTCTGAGTAAAAAAAGTAGTTCTGGCTGTGAATTAAAAGTTTTTAGGCAGGAGGATAGTTATGGGTTGGTGCAGAGAGTATATAAATGTAGTAGATGATGTTTATAAACAGATAGACTCCCTAAAAAAAACAAGGGGGCATATAGCAAGGATACCAACATTACTCTATAAGCTGCTCCTGAAGATCACAGATCCTGAGATAGAGTGTCTGGAAACAGATGAGGTAGTGGAGATGGACCAGGATGAACTCATAAAAATGATAAAACAAGCTTATCTAATAGTGCATAAACAAAATGTTTAATATAAAAATGTGAAATACAATAAGGAGGATATTATGGGTTGGAATAAAGAGTTAGTTGAGTATATAGATTATATATTTGAACAGTTAGGTGAACTTAAAAAGGGTAAGGAGAAGGAGATAAGGGTTCCTTCGGATCTATACTGTGCATGCCTTAGTGTGACTAGACCCACTGAGGAATGTGTGGTAGAGGATGAGTTTATGGATATGAAAAAAAATGATGTAATAAATATAGTAGTAGAAGCACATACTATTATTCATGGGCTGGATTAGAGATTGCAATGGGAAGCTGGCTTAGGGTCAGCTTCTTTTAATGTCCTTTAGAATATATTAATATATAGAGTGAGTAAAAAGAAGATCAAATAATAAATAACAATAAATTAGGAGAAAGAGATGAAGCTGATAATATGTGAAAAACCAAGTCTTGCATTAAATATAGCTAAAGCACTGGGAAAGTTTGACAAAAAAGACGGATACTTCGTGAGCAGAGATCATATAATAACATTTGCATTCGGGCATCTCTATACCCTGAAAAATGTAAATGATTATCTGGGAAGTAAGAAGAAGTGGTATGAGGTACCCCTTCCCTTTGTACCTAAAAGGTTTGAGTTTAAACCCAAGGAAAATGAGGGCGTACTAAAACAGATAAATACTATAGAGGCAATATTAAAAGAAAAACAAATAGATGAAATAGTAAACTGCGGCGATGCCGACAGGGAAGGTCAGATAATAATAGATACTATCATAGGTAAACTAAATACAAAGCTCCCTGTAACAAGACTATGGCTTCCGGAACAGACTATGGAAACCATAAGAAAAGAGATAGAACAGCTGGGAGATAACCTGGAATATAAAAACCTGCAGAATGAAGGATATGCAAGGGCCTACATGGACTGGCTATTTGGGATCAACCTCACAAGATATGTTTCTCTGAAACGGGGGACTCTTCTGAGAGTGGGAAGGGTTATTATTCCCATAGTAAAGTTCATAAACGACAGGGATATAGAGATAAGGGAGTTTAAGTCTGAAAAATATTATCAGCTGAACTCCGATACAACAGTCAAACTGGAGCTGAAAAGGAAGTTTAAAGCAGAGGAAATAAAAAAGTTAGAGGCAAAGAGGGAATACCTTAACAGTAACCAGGCAGTGGTAAAAGAGATAAAGAAGGACAGCGTAAAGAAGAAACCTAAAAAACTATTTTCCCTTTCAAAACTTCAGTCGGAGCTGTCTAAGGTAAATAAAATCAATTTTCAGACATCACTAAAGGGGATACAATCTCTCTATGAAAAGGGATATATAACCTATCCAAGAACCAATACTGAATTTCTTTCTGAAAATGAAGTGGATAAGATGAGGAGTATCATTAAAAATTATCCAGAGATAAATCTAAAGGTAAAAAAGGTGAAGAGTATATTTGATGACAGTAAGGTTGAGAGTCATAGTGCTATAACCATTACCAATAAAAAACTTGAAGAGAGACTGACAGGTGTAGAGGAAAAGGTTTATAGTGCTGTATTTAACAGATTTATAAGTAACTTCTTAGATGAGGATACTATAATAGCAAAAACAATATTAAAGATAGAGGTTGGAGATGAAACCTTTACACTAAAGGGTGAGGTAGTTGAAAAAGAAGGGTTTTTAAAGTATGAACCCCAAAAAATAGTAGATAACCTTCCAAAACTAGATGAAAATGATACCTTCAAGGTGGATTTTAAGGAGATACTAAAGGAGACCAAGGCTCCGGCAAAGATAACAGAGAGTTCCCTGTCTAATTATCTGAAAAACCCCTTTAAGACTGAAAAGACCACTGAAGAGGAGGAATACAGAGCTATACTAGAGGGTGTAGAGATAGGAACTGAGGCTACCAGAACAGGGATAATAGAAAAATGTGTAAAGGAAGGCTATATCAGTCAGAAGGGTCAAAACTATTCTATAGAGGCTCTGGGGGAGGACCTTATCCAGAGCCTGGATAGGTTAAATATTGATTTTTATAAGGAAAAAACAGTGGAATTTTCTAAATTGTTAAAAAGAGTAGCAAGGGGGAATATATCCCTTGACAACATCGTAGAAACCACAAGAGATGAGCTGAAAAAGATAATATCACAGGATATCAAGATAGAGCAGGTGGTAAAAGACAGACCTGATAAGGAGAAGATAGGGGCCTGCCCAAAATGCGGGCAAAATATATATCAGGGGAAAACAAAAACAGGAAAGACAAACTACTACTGCAATGGATATAAACAAGGCTGTGACTTCACATTATGGGAGAAGATGAGGTATTATCAAAATGAGATAAAGATAACTAAAACTAAGGCTAAATCCCTTCTTAAGGGAGGAGATACTAAGTTTAAACTGGTCAATAAAGCCGGAAAGGACTACGAAGCTTTTCTTAAGATAAAACTTAATGGTAAATATGTAAACTTTGAAATAAGTGGATTTCCTGAAACTAAGGAAAAGAGCAATAAAAAAGCATAAAAAAAGCTTTTGATCTCTGGGTCAAAAGCTTTTTTTATTGTTAGTATAAAATTAGAGAGATAGTTGGAGTTAGTCTTCATAAAAAGGTTATTGTTTATAGAGAAAAGAAAGAATCAGATATCTTCTCTGATATATTCTATTTCAAGTCCTGTAACTTTACCGAGGTATAAAGATTTTTTATAAAAACGTTTTAAAAGTTCCTGGCTTATGGGAGCTCCTCTAAAGATAAGTCTGGTATCAGAAACCT
>Ga0209379_10000262_pt1 | contig 51457 bp, 48 predicted proteins | sample tdDd001_FD_187124 | JGI IMG/M metagenome (GOLD analysis project Ga0209379, IMG submission 187124) | Marine sediment microbial communities from the Atlantic coast under amendment with organic carbon and nitrate - tdDd00.1 (SPAdes)... | ecosystem: Environmental > Aquatic > Marine > Coastal >... | reverse complement strand
GGTGGGCAACTTCACCCATAATGTAGATGACATTGGCGCCGGCTTTGATCTCTTCTTCTTGCTTAGGAACGAAGATGGTTGCGCCGGGTTGAAGCGTTGGAAGCAGTGAAACGTCGCCGCTATCAAGATAGGTTTTTAAATTAAACAGTTGCGGAGAGTTGTTGATAATGACGCGAATCTGCTCAACAGAGGCATAGCGAGTTACACCGCCAGCACGCATCAAGATATCCACTAAATCGGTATTCTTTTTGTAGCTGAACGAACCGGGTGCGTTAACCTCTCCAAAGACTTTTATTGCGGTGCGACCATCAGCACTGTCTCCAGAATTCGCAAGCTTGCTTGAATCAAACTCTTGTTCAATATTGCCCACTAGTGGCGAAGTCGGGACGAAAATGGTGTCGAGTGAACGAAGTTGCGGTAGTAAGGTCTCGTTACCTGTATCAAGAAAAGATTTGTAGTTAAAGGTGATCTTTTCTTTACCGCGCTTAATCAATAGGTTGTTGAGTTGCGCGCCTGAACGAATGCCACCGGCAGCATGTAGAGCCATTTGCACATCAGCACTTTTGCTTAACGTGTATTCACCTGGTGAGTTCACGTAGCCTTGGACGGAAATAAGGATTTGCTGTTCTGCAATGAACACTGAAGCAGAAGAGAGATCTCGATACACTTTTTCTAATGCTTCTGTCACTGCATTGTTGAGTTGTTCCTCGGTATAACCAGCAACATATAAAGTTCCAACTTCCGGAAGCGTAATACGACCACGTTTGTCGACTTGAAAGCCTTTATTCAGTGAGCTTTCACCCGGTAAGTTAACTTGAATTAAATCTCCAACTTGTACGCGAACTTCTTGTGCATGTAGTTGATCAAAAGACAAAAACAAAATCAGTGCTAACAGTAATTTAGTCCATTGCATGATAGCCTCCTTGCATTTTGGTTTCTTGTTCTTGAGTATCAATAACTTCAATGCTTACGCGGCGGTTGGTCAGTCTTACTCCGTCACTATCACCGTCATAAAGCGGTAAGGTATCGCCAACAGAATGCGTGTCGATGCGAGTTGGGGCCAATCCAAAGATAGAGAGATAGCGCTTAACTTGTTGGGCTCTGTCCATAGCCAGTTTCTGGTTATATTGAATGTCACCGACCGAATCGGCGTGGCCAGTCACGCTCAACTTTAAAGTAGGGTGGTCGGCCAAGATATTTGCAGCTCTTGCGAGATGCCCCATGTATTTTGGGTTAATTTCAGCTGAGTTGAAGGCAAACTGATTATCGATGTTTAGTAGGTTGAAGAGTTGGTCAATCATCGCCAAGCGTTGTTGGAAAGCCCCTTCATCCATAGGAGGCACACATTTGGCTTGAGAGGTGACATAATCAAGCTGCAGTTCGAGTTCGTTTAGGCGTTTACGTTGAATGACAATATCGTTAGCGGCATCAAGTAACAAACCTCCTTCGAGCTCGCGAGCAATTCTGTTTTGTTTTTCTAACGCTTGGACCACCGCTGCAGGAAAACACCAACGGGCACCTTCACGAATCAACGAATCCAAATGCAGCTTTGCCAATTGCCAATCGAACCTTAGGCCATGCTCTGGCCCAAGAGGTTCATCTGGCATCACAGGAGTAAAATTGGATTGAATGTAGTCCTCTGCAATCCCTCCGCTTCCGTGTTCTGGGTAACTAGTACAACCCAGAACAACAGTGATAGATATACTTAGGGCTATGTGTTTGATTAGAGATCCCATGCCAACTTCCTTGTTGTTATAATTATTTAGTTTAGTGCTTGTTTGAATTTACGGGGATAGCTTGGTCAATTCGTAGTAGATTCATAATTTCTAACGGTTGACCTGAAACGTTCTCAATACGCATGCAACGTTGGCGTTCAATTAAACGTTTGTACAAGTAGACAATCGCACCAACACCAGATGAATCGAGAAATTGAACTTGGCTAAAGTCGATTTCGATTTCTCGATCTGACTTATCAGCAATGATCTCGTCAATGTGAGGTTGAGCACTACGGCTACCGTCTGCATCAAGGTTACCGTTGATTACAAGAGTTAGAATTGTGTCGTTCGCTTCAATTTTACGTAGTTCCATGATCGTATCTCCTTGGTAATTTCCTTTAACTAGAGCAGAGAATGTGCCAACTATTTAATTGTTATTATTCAATAGCTTGTAATTTCAATTGTTTGATTTTTCAAATTGAGAAACCGTTCTTCTCAATTTGATAGTCATGTTTAAGAAAAACGATCGCTGCAGATTCTAAGTGTGTCGGACCAATGTGTAATTGATGATTTTGTTGATTAGCCCTGTTTAGGATATAGCTCGAAAGGGGCTCTGGAATGGATTGCCTTAATCTCCATGGTGGGCAAAATATCGACAACTACTCTTTGGGTTACCACTATGAACTATCGTCTATCTACTTTGGCTATTGCTATATTTGCCACTTTTCCTGTTAACGCTGATTGGGGATCGAATCAAACTGTACCGATTTCTGTTCCTTTAGCTCATAGCTATCATCAAGAGATCAAAGTTGAAGAGTATTGGAAAAGCGAAAAGCTAGATGGCATACGAGCGGTTTGGACTGGCGAATCTTTAGTAACAAGAAACGGAAATACAATTCACGCACCGGATTGGTTTATCGATCCATTACCAAATTATCCACTAGAGGGAGAGTTATGGGCTGGGCGTGGAAACTTTCATCTAGTTCAGCAAACAGTATTGGATAAGATACCGATTAATGAGGCATGGCGAAAAATAGACTTTATGCTGTTTGATATGCCAAGTGCCGCTGGCGATTATCAAAAACGATATTACAACGTTGTTCATTTTGCCCAGCGAGGCCAGAGAGACCATATTAAGTTCATCGAGCATTCACCCATTAAAAGTGAAAGCGAATTGTTTGGATATTTAGACGCTGTGGAAGCCGCGAAGGGTGAAGGTGTCATGCTTCGTAAGATCACCAGTCGCTATCAAGCAGGCCGCAGCAATGATTTACTTAAACTCAAGAAACACCAAGATGCGGAAGCCGTTGTCGTGGGCTACAAAGTTGGAAAGGGGAAATACCAAGGTTTAATGGGTGCACTGCTCGTTCAACTGGAATCTGGGTTACAATTTTATATTGGTTCAGGGTTTACAGACAACCTACGTAGAGAACCACCACCACTTGGCTCTATCATCACTTTTCGCTTCAATGGGCACACGCAAAATGGCGTCCCCAAGTTTGCTCGATTTGTTCGCGAGCGTGTCGAATAGTGACTTATCGGCTAGGAGCAGCGCCACATCGCTCAAATAACGTTTTCCAGTAACCGACATGCTGTTGAATAGCGCCGCGAAAGTTAGCATGGTTATCTCGAATCGGATAGGTATAAATAGGGTGTGTGGTCTCAGTAAAGGTTAAAAATGGTTCAATACTTAAATACTGACTGTCGAGATTGGCCAAGTAGGGCTGAAGCTTATCGACGTAATAAGACTGGAATACATTGCGCAGAATATTGAATCGTGTTTTATCTCGCCCTTTTGCGCATACAATGTTTTGATCGTTCGCATTTAATTGAGATGTGGTGGTCTTGAGTTTGTGAGTGGCATTAACAAGAGAATAGTTTAAACGGCCCAAGACAGTTTGTTTATTGAGAGTCTCTTGGATTGAGACCAGAGTTGAAAATGACAGATTCTGAGAAGTAGAAGACAAAGATTCTGCGTACATTTCTAACGTTTCTAGGGCGCCTTTCAGTGTACTAGGTATGACTTTGATATCTTCGTCAACCCAATTATATCCTGATAATTGTGCTCGCATTGCTTCGCTGGTGAACACTAGATTACTAAAATGTATCGGTAGCTGTTCCATCTTTTGCATGAGTATTGGTGTCAGTTGCGCTTTTAAAACTGACGAAATGTCTTGGCTTTGGAGACAAAGGTTCAGCCCTTCGATCACGTTAACTTGGTAGTCAAAATTACGAAACGGGTCTTGAACCTTCCCAAGCGATGAGTTTTTGTCCGCAATCAAATTGAAAAGGTCACATTTTCTTAATTCATAGCTGTCGAGTAACCCTAAAGTAATCGGGGCAACATCTGTATACAGCTCTCGTTTAGGCGGCAAAATAATGTTTTGGTTAGCCTCTAGAGGCAACGGTGGTTCATCTTGGACGTTTGCTATACGTTCGATATAGGTATCAAACATGCTATCGATAGGATTCGAACGCCAGTCACATGCTGAGAGAATGAAAAAAGATAAAAGAACAAAAGTTGAACGCATACCAGTTGTTATGTGGGTGTCTGTTGCCTAATAGTACGCGATAGAAAACAAATAAGGCCAACTAGTGGCCTTATTTTTATTGATAAAGAGTAGGTTTCTATTTTGCCGCTAGTGCAAGTTGAACATCGTCAGTTTGTTTATGCATCCAACGAAGCCTAACACCTAGCATGATTGCTGCCGATGACAGACCGATAATGAATCCCATCCAGAATCCATGAGCGCCCATTGGTTCCACAATCCAATCCGTCATACCTAGGATATAACCGATAGGTAAACCTAAAATCCAATACGCGATAAAGGTTCGATTGAAAATTGCCGCCATGTCTTTGTAACCACGAAGCGCGCCTGCAGCAACAACTTGAATCGCATCTGTGACTTGGTAAATTGCTGCTAATAGTAAGAGTTGCAGAGCAATCTCTATAACAGCTCGGTTGTCTGTGTAAAGCAGCGCTACTTGTTCTCGTAACAGTACTGTCATTAGTGCAGTAACGAGAGACAAAGCTACCGCAACCATCAAACCAACTCGAGCAGCAATTGCGGCCCCTTCGACATTGCCTTCACCAAGGCGATGCCCAACACGAATACTTGTTGCTGCTCCGATACTCATCGGTAACATGAATACGAGAGACGAGAAGTTAATCGCAACTTGATGGGCAGCCACAATCAAAGGACCAAGTGGGGCAACAAGTAGAGCAACGACGGCAAACAGCGTTACTTCGAAAAACATCGCTGCCGCTACTGGGAAACCAAGTTTAAACAGTCGAGTTAACGGCTTAAGCTGGGGTTTATGAAATTCTCCAAACAAGTTGATGTGCGCCACTCGGTTTGAGGTCATCACGTAAAACAACAGCATCAAGAACATAATCCAGTACACAATGGCAGTCGCGACACCACAGCCAACACCGCCAAGCGCAGGCGCTCCAAACTTACCGTAAACAAATATCCAGTTGAGAGGGATGTTGAGCATTAAGCCAATAAAGCCAATCACCATAGCAGGCTTGGTCAATGACATACCGTCAGTTAAACTTCTAAGTGCTTGGAATAATAGAAACGCGGGTACAGCGTACATAACGGCATCCATGTAACCGTTCGTTTTTGCTGCCATTAAGGGCTCAACATCCATTAATCCTAATATGGTTTGAGTCTGGAAAAGTACGCCAATAATTGGCACTGAAATGATCAATGCCATCGCAATACCTTGCTGGATCTCAAACGGGATCTTCCCTTGCTTTCCTGATCCGTTAAGTTGAGCAACGACAGGGACAAGCGCCATTAAAAGACCAACACCAAATAGGATGGAAGGTAACCAAATACTCGCTGCAATAGAAACAGCAGCCATGTCTGTTGCGCTAACACCACCAGCCATAACGGTATCGACGAATCCCATGCCTGTTTGTGCGACAGAGGCGATTAACACTGGGGTAGCGAGTTTCACAAGTGTATTGGTTTCTTGTTTATAACGATGCACGTAAGAGCTCCGAGAGAAGTAAAATCTTTTCAACTAAGGCCAAAAAGAGGATAAGGTTTTAAGCTTGCGCTATTGTGCCGCATGATAATTAAATGTCACACTAAGCACCAACAAAAACTGACGGATCTTTCTATGTTTACTGGAATTGTTCAAGGAATGGCTGAAGTTGTTGCCATTGAGAAGAAAGAAGCTTTTCAAACTCATACAATTAAATTAATCCCATCAATGAATCAAGGTTTAACCATTGGTGCATCTGTTGCGCACAATGGCTGCTGCTTGACAGTGACGAGTATTGAAAATGAACTCGTATCGTTTGATTTAATGCAAGCGACATTGAAACTGACAAATCTCGGCCTGCTAGAAGTCGGTCAGTCAGTCAACATCGAACGTGCAGCAAAATTTGGCGATGAGATCGGTGGCCACAGTATGTCAGGCCATATTTCTTTAGTCGGTCACATCGACGAAATCATCGATACCCCAAACAACCGCACAATTTGGTTTGAGCTGCCGAAGAGTGAAATGAAGTATGTTTTAGCAAAAGGCTATATTGGCTTAGATGGTTGCTCACTAACGATTGGTGAAGTAGAAGAGAATCGATTCTCGGTACATTTGATTCCAGAGACTTTAGAACAAACATTATTTGGTGCTCGAAAAACCGGAGACAAGATTAATGTAGAGTTTGACCCGCAGACGCAAGCGATAGTAGATACGGTAGAACGAGTGTTAGCAGCGAAAGCGCTTTGATAGGGTTGAGTAGGTTCCAGTACGAGAAGTTGCTTCTGGAACCTATCTCGTTAACATCCATGTTAACGAGCAGATAGCGTTAGAATATTTGTTCATCATCAGCGTCAATAAACAGTTCAATAGAATCCATTTGCTCATTGACCATCATATTTAGATGAATTGCATGACAGCAAGCAGGGCAGTCATCATAGAAATTTTGACTGCCATTAGAAGCATCCAGTGTGATAGCGATTGAGTGACCACAATGGGGGCATGATACAACTTTCTCGGTATAGTTTCGCATAGCTCTCTTCCTTACACCATGATGAGATTAATGACGGCAAACCAGCATCACTGTTGGTTATGATTTACGACGTCCTTGTAGACATTTTTAATCTTATGACGATAAGTTCGAGTGAGACGTGAATTAAGTGCAAACTTTGAATTAGCTAATAAAAATCACAATTAGCTAAGTTATGCATCAATAGTTGTGTTTGAAACCATTGACAAATACTACCATTCACACCTGTAACCCTATGTAAGATAAGTTGTTTATTTGTGTAGCAGTATGTCAGTAAGAAAGAATTTTCTGAATGACTTTCTGAGCCTGCTCCAAATAGTGGCCACCAAATTGGTTGTAATGGTTGAGTAAGTGATACAGGTTGTAAATGTCTTTTCGCTCAGTGTATTTATAATCAATTGGCGTGATACTTTCGTAGCCTTGATAAAACTCCGGCTGAAACCCTCCAAAGAGCTCCGTCATTGCAATATCGCACTCTCTATCTCCCCAGTAGCAGGCTGGGTCGTAGCAAATGGGACCAAAAACAGAGTTGGCGGTATTCCCATGCCAAAGATCACCATGTAATAAAGATGGAGTCGGTTGATGGTTACCCAACTGGTCGTGAACCACTTGGATAAAGTCGTTAATGTCTACGAGGTCGACGCCTTTTTCTCTCACTAGTTGGAGTTGCCAACCAATACGTTGTTCAGAGAAAAAACGCGCCCATTTACGATCCCATTTATTCGGCTGAAGAGTAGAACCAATATAGTTATCTTGATCAAAACCATACTCTTTTTGCTCGCCCCATTGGTGCAAACGAGCTAATTGTTGGCCAAATAGAAAACTGTTTTTACTATCGTCTAACTGTTTTACAGGTAAATAGTTGAGAATAATAAAGGCGTTATTTTTTGATTTTCCTGTCAGGATGACTTCAGGAACAAATACGCTGTTGCTTTCACGCATTATGCGAATGTTTTCTGCTTCAATATCAAATTTGGTAAGGAAGTTACGGTTGTTCACTTTGACAAAATATCGCTGTTCGCCATCGGATATCATGTAACACTCACTGATATCTCCTCCCTGGACGCGGACTTTTTCTTCAATATGAAAAGAAAACATTAGGGTGTCAGAAAGTTGTTGAGAAATCGCTTGCCACATACTCTATCCTCACAGGTTAAGCACTACCCATATTGTAGAAGATGCTTAATTATGAAACTGGTCTGGAGTACAAAAAATTCAATCATTTAGCATATTTTCATAAGCAGATGAATAAACTGTGAACTAAGTCGCTTATATATGTATGCGGTGTTTCTAATCGGGTTAACAGAATCAGAATAATGTGTAATTAGTGCCAATAAAAATTGAGATAGATTATGGATATACTAGTTATCGTGCGTTATTTTGTGTTTGTTGTAGAAATTATCAGCAACCAATATTAGATGAGTTGTGTAAATTCATTGATATGGCGTAGTATTAAAGAGTACTGTGGCGACACGACAATAAATGGAGATAAGCTGTGGTTGTTGAGACCGATGGTTACTTGGCTTTAATCGAGCACTTAGCTTTCAATCTGGATGTGTTTGCATCAGATGTAGGGGATACAGGATCTGAGAGTGTAGAAGATGTTGTTACTGATATGGTAGCGAGCAACATTATGTCTATCTTTGAGCAGAATCCAGAGTTACATTCCAGTGTGCGATTCCAATTGCTGAAAGAGGCCGACTCTGTAGTTGAAGACTTAAGCGAGGTCCTTGCTGGTGTATGGGGAAAACCTGCGACTAATGGTCAGATACTGTTTCTTGACGAATATATCGCATTGGTAAAAAACTTATTTGATACCGCTGTAGCTAAATACGACTGATAAATGATCAGTTGATTTCAGGCGAGGCAATGACTCGTCTGAAATGCCAGAATTTAGAAGCCCAATACGGGTTATCTAACCTCGAAATAATCACTCCTTTTGACGTTGATGCATGCATGAACTGCTTGCTTCCAACGTAAACTCCAACATGACGCACGCTTCTAGATGTTTTGAAGAAAACTAAGTCACCAATTTGCGCTTCGCTATAGTCTAGTTCACTTCCAACGCGCACTTGTTGTTTGGTTGTTCTTGGCAATGAGAGTTGCAAAGCATCTTGAAAAGCCACTTGTACAAATGCAGAGCAATCGATGCCATTGAGAGATGTCCCACCTAAACGATAAGGCGCACCTTGCCAAGTGCGGTAAACATCCATAAAAGAATCTTTCATTTCAGCGTGAAACGGGGTCATTTGCTGGTTTTGAACTAGCTCATTGATGCCATTGTTCTTTGGAGCAGAAGAACAGCCGCTTAGAAGGACCAAAAGTGTGACTAGTGTTAACTGACTCGTAATGTTGTTCATGCAATATTAGTGACTTAATTATGAAATATTTTTGTAACGCCGACTGCATAGTATCCAAGCATAAACTTATGTATTAGTTCGGTTTCACTTTCATGAAAACTTCCGCTACCAAAAGTTCGTTATCCTTACTGCAAGCCATTAGCGCCATCTTCTTCACCACCACTTTACTGGTCATCACCTTATCTGTCACCTCTGTTAGAGGCATAGAGAGAATCGGTGCGCAATTTGAATCACTTTCAGGAAAAGCCTTACCATTGGCGATGACCAATGCAAAGTTGACTCAAGTGATTTTAGAGCACGTTAAACAATTAAACTATGGTAGCCAAGCGACTTCAATTGATGCTCTAACAACGGCAAAACAGAGTATTGAGCGACTTGAGAGTCAAAGCGATAAATTAAAAGAGCAAGTGTTAGCAACGTCGTCTGAGTTTGATGGTGTTATTAACGGCAGCCTTTTGTCGGGTTTGGAAAGTAAACAGGCTAAGCTGAGATACCTAACCGACACGATATTGGGTAATCAGCAGCAGTTAATCAATATGCAGCGAGTGATCGATACTCAAGTCACGGAGTTTCGTTATGGCATCAGTTCAATAGGACCAGAGATGAATCGAATTAGCTCCTTTTTGACCGGAGATAATCCCGAATCCGCTGATGCAGCTAATCGCTTTATTGCCAGTGCAAGTTCAATGGAAAGTACGTTTGTAGGGTTAATGATGCAGACGGAACTTGATAAAGCTCAGCAAGATTATCAAGAGATGCGTAATAGAATTGCAGGTATTCAATTGGCTTTTGATGACTATGCAGAGTGGCATCCAGACATTAGTGAATTTGCTAGTTTAACCGCGCCATATCAGATGGTGAATGCTGGTTTTGCTGATACAGGCGTACTAAAACAGATGCTTGCCAAGTTGGCACTTATTGAACAACAAAGGGAGTTAGCCGTTGAGGTTGCAGATGCGGCTGAACAAACGGTCGAGATCCTAAATGCCATCTCCCACAGCGCTGAAGGGCTAATACAAACTAGTCAAAGTGAAGTGACTAAAACCATTTCCCATCTTGCTAATATCGCAATGACCAGCGGTAGCGCGTTAGTTGTAGCTATTATATTTTCTTGGTTGTGTTTAAGAATTTGGGTCAACCGAGGATTGAAAAATATCTTACATCATTTGAATAGGCTGACTGAACATGACATGACTGGAGAAGTCGAACTTCGTGGCCCATATGAAATGAAAGAGATAGCGAATAAGTTAACGCAAGTGATCTCTTCCACTAGAGGTTCGATATCAGGTGTTACAAGAAACTGCGAAACCCTGTATCAAACGGCAGAGATAAGCCATGGTGCGGCTGAAGAATCAAACCACAGTTTAAGCAAGCAAAACCAATCGTTAGCAAACATGGTTGAAACTATTGTTGAGCTGGAAGCGTCAATTAATCAAATTGCGACAGTTACGAATGAATCTTATACGGAATCCAAGCTAGCGGCGCAACATTCAAGTCGTGGCTTAAAAGCCATTGAACAAAATCAGCAACGCTTGCAATCTTTAGAACAGTCTTTGGATCTTAATGATCAATCCATGAGTGAGCTTGATAGCCGCGTGAAACAGATTCGCGAGATGGTGGATATGATTGCAGGTATCGCCGAAAGCACCAATCTATTGGCATTGAATGCGGCGATTGAAGCGGCGAGGGCGGGAGAACAAGGGCGCGGATTTGCAGTAGTAGCTGATGAAGTTCGAAAACTGGCCAGCGATACTTCACAGCAAACATCCAATATTCGAGAGCGTATGAATGAACTGGTGGCCGCCGCAGAGCATTCAAGAGAGGCCGTTAATCACTCGCGAACTGAAATGACTCAAGCCCTTAAATCGAGTGAGTCGGTGAAAGTCTCGTTTGCTGATATTGAATATGCAGTGAACCAAATCCGCCAAAGGGTAGAAAAGATCACCATTGCAACCCAAGAGCAAGAGCGAGCAACCGCTGAGGTGAGTGACTCTATTGCTGAAGTGTCGGATCAGGGCGTTAAGACTAAGCAGCAGTTGGAATCGATGGTCGAAAGTTCGCAGCATGTGGCGAGCATTGCTGGTCAACAGCAAACTCAGTTACACAAATATCGCTTGGCTTAGAATTATTTGTTTCGAAATGGTTGCGCCAACATTTGGTCTAGCCTTTGGTCTTTTTCAGTTTGGAAAAGAGGAATGCCAATTTGTACTTTGTCGTGCCCAAGTTCTGGCTGAGCTCGATAGGTTTTAAACCAGCGATCCCAAACCGATAAAAAGAAGCCAAAATTGGAGTGGGTCTCTTTCACTATGATCGAATGATGAACTCGATGCATGTCCGGAGTGACAATCCAGCGTCTTAACGCAGCATCCAATCCAAGTGGCAATTTCGCATTACTGTGATTAAACATCGCACTGGCATTAAGCACAATTTCAAATACGATGATGGCGACAGGTGAAACACCTAACACAAAGATTAATGCCACTTTTATCCACATCGATAGCAAGATCTCAAGAGGGTGGAATCGCGTTCCAGTTGTCACATCAATGTCTTGATCCGCGTGATGCATACGATGGAGTCGCCAAAGCAATGGAATACGGTGAAACACCAAATGTTGAAGGTAAATGGCTAGATCCAACAAAATTACACATAAGATGAGTTCAAACCACCAAGGTAGATTCAGCCAATTAAACAGCCCAATATTTTGTTGAGATGCTTGTAATGCGGCTTCAAAGGCAAGGATAGGCATAAACAAGCTCAGGCACAGAGAGTTAAATGCAATAAGCCCTAAGTTATTCATCCAGCGATAAGCTTTATTTTGAGTGAGTTGCTTGCGCGGTGTCGCCCATTCCCAAATAGCACACAACACTAATACAGCGAGGAAGAAACTCAAGCGAATAAAATCGGGGTTTTGCATATTAGGCTTCCATTCTAATTGACTTGCAACTCTGACTAGTGAAGGTAAACTTTGCGGCCTTTGTCATTATCAATGAAATTCCATGAGAGTCCACGCTTTTCACCACCTCTACCAATATCGCTTAGACAATTCGACCAAGCCGTTTAACGCTAGAGGCTGTAAAGTCCAGCGTTGCCAATACTGCCAAGTGTCGAGCAAATATTGCATTTGTGAGCATCAACCAAGCATAGAGAGTGATGTGGCGGTCATGCTAATCGTATCTGAAAATGAGGTCTTTAAGCCAAGTAACACTGGGCGACTAATTTTGGATACCGTTAAAGAGGGGTACGCTTACCAATGGAACCGTACCACGCCTGATAAATCGATGTTGGCACTACTAGAAGATAGTCAGTATCAACCTATTTTAGTGTTCCCTGATGAGTACATCGATGATAAGTCTCGTTTGGTTCGCGGTGATGCTCGCGAATTTTGTAGTGGGAAGAAACCACTATTAATCTTCTTAGATGGAAGTTGGCGTGAAGCGAGGCGTATATTCCGAAAATCTCCTTACTTAGACTCACTGCCTGTACTGTCTATTTCCCCTTCGACGCTATCTCGTTACATGATGCGCCGCTCAGACAACGAACAACATTTGGCCACTGCTGAAGTCGCAAGTTTAGTTTTGGATGAAGTAAAAGAGCATAACGCAGCGCAAACACTCCACTATTGGTTTGAAGCTTTCAAAGAAAGTTACATGCTGAGTAAGAGTCGGGGCAAAGTTGATGAGCAAAGAATAGCTCTGAAAAATTTCATAACTATGAGCCAAAACGAGAGTCCCCTCTAAAAGTTAATCGCTTGTTGGCTATAGTCTGAGCATTTAATACGAGCCGGCAATTAAATCGATCATAGGTCACGGATTGTAGGCGTAGCTATATGGATAATGAATCAGTTGTTGATTTTATGAATTTTGATTGATGGGAGAAAACCAATGTACTACGGCTTTGACGTTGGTGGCACTAAGATTGAGTTTGGTGCATTTAATGACAAACTTGAACGTGTCGCGACGGAACGTGTACCAACGCCAACCGACGATTATCCACTTTTGATTGAGACCATTAGTGGCCTAGTCGCAAAGTATGATCAAGAGTTTGGTTGTGAAGGAAGAATCGGACTTGGCTTGCCAGGAATGGAAGACGCCGACGACGCAACTGTACTAACGGTGAATGTGCCCGCAGCAAAAGGCAAACCTCTACGTGCAGATCTTGAAGCTAAAATTGGTCGTTCAGTTAAAATTGAAAACGATGCGAACTGTTTTGCTCTGTCTGAAGCATGGGACGAAGAACTACAAGACGCGCCATCCGTAATGGGTTTGATTCTTGGCACTGGCTTTGGTGGCGGTTTGATCTATGAAGGCCAAGTCTTCTCTGGCCGTAACAATGTAGCTGGCGAACTTGGCCATATGCGCTTACCACTCGACGCTTGGTTCCATTTAGGCGATAACGCGCCACTACTGGGCTGTGGCTGTGGTAAAAAGGGCTGCCTAGATAGCTATTTATCTGGCCGTGGTTTCGAACTAATTTACGAACACTATTACGGTGAGCCTAAAAAAGCGATCGACATTATTAAGGCTCATGCGGAAGGCGAAACGAAGGCTGTCGAGCACGTTGAGCGTTTCATGGAGCTACTTGCGATCTGTTTTGCCAATATCTTCACTGGTAATGACCCACACGTGGTGGCTTTAGGTGGTGGTTTGTCTAACTTTGAGCTTATCTACGAAGAGATGCCTAAACGTATTCCTAAATACTTACTGTCGGTCGCTAAGTGCCCGAAGATCATCAAAGCAAAACATGGTGATTCCGGTGGTGTGCGCGGTGCGGCATTCCTAAACATCAAATAACCTTGATTTGATGAACAAGATTTGAGAGTTTGCTTAGGTAAGCTCTTTTTTTTTCATCAAAAGGAATTGATGTGGCGTTAGATGCATTTTGTCCTCAGGACTATCAGCAACTTATTGATTGGATTAACTCACCGGAACTTAATTATTTGTGGGGTGGACCCGCGTATGACTTTCCGCTAACGACTCAGCAAATTGAGTATCATTTGTCTAACTCTCAGGTCTCGGCTTATTTATATCGAGATGAATCTGAAGCTATTGGTTACATTGAACTGTTTGAAACCAGTGCTGATACAGCAAGAGTATGTCGGGTGTTCGTCTCACCCAAGTTTCGAGGTCGAGGAGCGGCAAAATCGATGCTTGAGCAACTCGAAACGATTTCCATCACTCGTGGCTATCAAACACTCGACTTGTGTGTGTTTTCTCATAACGACAGCGCAATACGTTGCTATCAACAATTAGGCTTTGAAGAGATAAAGCGAGAGCTAGGAACGCGGAGCTTTGAAGGGGAAAATTGGGAATTGCTTTACATGAGGAAGTCGTTAGGCGCGACTCAATCACAATCGAGTAATGAACAAAGAAACGCGCCCATACGAGCGCGCTAAAAATTTATTTTTGCTTTTTGCCGACGCCTAAGTTTTCTTTTTGCTTCAGCGTAAGTTTTTCAAAGCCTAGTTTTCTAAAGTGATTGTCACGATAGTTACGCATTGCTTTAGTATCAGACACAGCTTCAATCTGCTGTTCCATCTTTAGAAATTCTGAAATATCAATACCTTCAGCTTCTGCAACCGCTTCGTGAATATTGCGATGCTGTTGGTACGAAAAAGTCAGCGTTTTGTCTTCACCTTTGTAGGTGTAAAGAATAGTGCGAGCCATGAAAATCTCTCAAAATTTACTTAGATATAAAGGCCAGCGCTCTGGCCTTATATGTGATGGGCTAGATTCTGCCTTGAAGTGGGATAATTGTCACGCTTTCCCCCGATTTTACTGTATCAACAGCCGGTGAGATTTCGATTAGGCAGTTCGCCTCGCTCATAGAACGAAGAATGCCGGAGCCTTGCTTACCTGTGGTTCTTACGGTCAATTGACCAGTGGCATCAAGCTCGTAGACACCTCGGCTGAACTCAGTCCGACCTTGGCGTGAACGTAGGTTCTCTGTCGCAATCGCGTTAATTTTTAATGGCTGCCAATTTTGCTCACCTTGCATCTTACGCAGTGCAGGTTCAACAAAATTGATAAACGACACCATGACCGCAACAGGGTTACCGGGTAGGCCAAAGAAAGGTTTGTTATTGATCTGACCAAACGCAAGTGGGCGGCCAGGGCGCATATTAATACGCCAGAAATCAATCTGTCCCAGTTTGTCGAGTGCGAGTTTAATGTAGTCTGCATCACCTACGGATACACCACCGGAAGTTATAACGATATCAGCTTGTGTCGAAGCATCTTCTAACGCTTTAATCATCAATGCTTCGTTATCTTCTAAAATGCCAAAGTCTAAGATTTCGCAGCCCAGTTTTTCCAACATACCAATAATGGTGAAACGGTTTGAGTCGTAGATGGAGTTGGCTTTTTGTTCGCTACCTGGCGCTTGAACTTCATCACCGGTTGAGAATACGGCAACTTTAAGTTTGCGATAAACCGGGCATGCCCCAAACCCCAGTGACGCTATCATTCCCATCTCAGCGGAAGATAAACGTTGGCCTTGCGCAAATACGTCACTGCCAATCGCCAAATCTTCGCCTGCTTGACGTACGTTTTGTCCCTGCTTGACTGACGCACCATTAAATGTGACAAGGTCACCGGTTTGAGTCGCTTGCTCGCGCATCACCACTGTATCGCCATGAAGAGGAGTAGGAGCACCAGTCATAATTTTAACTGCCTGACCTTTTTCAAGAGGCTGGTTATAAGCGTGGCCAGCTAATACTTCTGCGACAACTTGATATTGCTCTCGTCCAAGATCATCACTGCGAATGGCGTAACCATCCATCGCTGAATTGGTGTATTGCGGTACATTAACAGGAGAAACAATATTTTCTGCAAGAACTCGACCGTAGCCTGACTCAATAGAACATGAATCTACACCTGAAACGGTATCAACCAAAGAAAGGATCTTTTCTTGACCTTGCGCGACTGAAAGGAATGCAGGCGAAAGAATATCGCAACACGACGAAGCAGCTTTCGAGCTTGACTCTATTGCTTTTGGTTTCACGTAATCAATCACGAATTGAGCGATAGCATCCAGATCATTAATACTCATTGTTGGCAGAGAGGTATCTGTAACGTCACTATCTGCAGCAATCGCAATGATGTTGTCGTCATTTGGGTAGAGCCAAGGTTTACCCACTTCGTCTCTATGCAGTTCAATTTTAGGAAAAGCAATGTTCTTACACCCTTCAACTAAAATCACGTCAAGCTTATCGGTATCAAATCGGCTAAGTAGGTATTCAAACTCTGATTCTGACTCGGGCGTTTCTGTCATCAAAGCAAAACGGTTTCGGGAGGATATAAGCATTTGCGACGCTCCTGCTTTGCGCAGGCGGTAGCTATCTTTGCCTTCTTTATCGACATCGAAATTATGGTGCGCGTGTTTCAGCATGCCAATACGTAATCCAGCTTGCGTCAATTTAGGTAGTAGCGCTTCTAGAAGTGTCGTTTTGCCGGTACCGGAATACGCAGCAAAGCCCAAAATTGGAATAGGAAGAGAATAATTCATGCGGATAAAGTTCCAAATTGTGCCAGTTCTTCTGGAGTATTTAAGTTGACGAAACAATCAGGTGAATCACTGAAATCAACGTACGCGGTGTTGCATTCTTTATAGAGTAGAATGATCTTTCGGTCGCCACGTTCTAAAAAGGCGGTCAGCTTAGGCAGTACACGTTTATGGTAAAGCGTGAAGACGGGTTGTTTAAACTCTCCGTCATGAGCAACTAAGATATCAGTCTCGTTGTTAACCTCTGAGCAAAAGCGCTCAACGAGATCACGATTGATCTGTGGGCTGTCACAAGGAACAAAACCAACCCAATCGGTTTTCGCATGGACAAGACCGGCATGAATCCCACCCATAGGGCCCGGATAATCGGCGAATTGATCGCTGAACACATCACCAAATTGGCTGTATGCCTCTTGATTTCGGTTCGCGTTAATCAGAATTTGTGGAGTTTGAGGCGAAAGGCGCTCAATAACATGTTGTATTAGCGGTTTTTGATTTAACTCTATCAGACCTTTGTCTTTTCCGCCCATACGGCTGGCTTGGCCGCCAGCCAAAATAACCCAACTAGTTTGCGTTGGAAGAAGCATAGCTGTTCTCTTGTGTTGCATCAGTAATAACTTGTAACAGCGGAGACTCTATCAAAGTTGTATCTTTTATCCACCACTGCTTGCGACATAAGTCGGTTAACGCATTTTTTTGGTGGCTGGTAATGACAATGCTCGAACCTCGTTCAAGCAGATCTTTGGCCATGACAACCAGTCGCTGAATCGACTCTTGATCAAGTGACGCGCTCGGTTCGTCCATCAACAAAATCGACGGTTTAAGAATCCAAGCTCGGGCCATCGCGACACGCTGTTTTTCTCCGCCAGAGAGTACTGAAATGTGCTCATCGGCTAAAGTTTCCAAGCCTACCATGCGTAAAGCGGTAATAACTTGAGCTCGCTTATCTTTAGGGGACTCTTTTTGGTAACGAATGCCATACACCACATTTTGGTAGACAGTTCCATCAAATAAGTAAGGCGATTGATGCAAGTAAATCACGTCTTTTCGGCCAGTACGGCTAAAAGCACGATGCAACCAACTGTCGTTAGGGGCATTGACCTTGCCGGTGGTCGGCTTCATTAATCCAGAAAGAATTTTAAGTAGGGTAGTTTTGCCTACGCCATTGTCGCCTTTTAGATAAATAGCATCATTGGGGCCAATGGAAAGGGCAGGGATATGAAAAAGCACACGTTCTTTGAAGCGCATGGACAATTGCTGTGCGTTTATTTTTATCGTCATACAGCGTCCCTATGTTCTTAAATAACCTTTACCGCGCATGCTGGTAAGGAAAAAGTTGAGAGCTAAAGCTAAAGCGAGTAATACCATGCCCAATGCAACACCTTGTGCGAAAGCGCCTTTGTGGCTTTCCATCGCAATAGCGGTCGGAATATTACGGGTAATACCCATAATGTTGCCCCCAACCATGGTCGAGCAGCCTACTTCCGTCACAATACGAGAAAACGCAGCTATCGTCGCCGCCATGAGAGGAAAACGCGTTTCCCAGATCATAGTAGTTGCGATTCTTGTCATGGAAGCGCCAAGCGTAATAGAGGTTTCGATGGCTCGTCTATCACTTGATTGTAGTGCGCCGTGCATCATCGAAACCAATACTGGAAAGCCGATCAACATTTGACCGACTATCATCGCTTTTTGTGTAAAGAGCATTTGCCAATCACCCATAGGGCCGGCCCGAGAAAGCAGCATATAGAGCAACAGCCCAATAACCACGGTAGGAATCGCCTGGAGCGTATTCACTAGCGACAGGAATATCCATTTACCTCGAAAATCGGTATACGCCAAAATGAACGAAAACAGAATCGAGGGCAGTAGGACAAGAGAAATTGCTGTCAATGATACACTGAAGGAGACCGCAACGATCTCCCAAAGCTCTCGGTCTAAACTCACCAATAAGGCGAGTGCATCTAAGGTGGTTTGCCAAAGGCTCATGAAGGGTTACTTCTCGTTTGCGTTAGCAACAAACAGCTGCTTACCGCTTAACTTAAACTTGTTGATCAAATCTTGCCCCTTTGGATTTACTAACCAATCACTAAATACTTTTGCACCTTGATAGTTAATGGTCGGGTAACGCTCTGGGTTAACCAAGATCACTTGGTATGGGTTAAATAGCTTTTTGTCACCTTGGAACAAGATCTCAAGATCAAGTTTGTTGTTGTAAGCTAACCAAGTACCGCGGTCGGTCATTGTGTAGCCTTGCATCTCGTTCGCCATATTTAGCGTAGGGCCCATGCCTTGGCCAACACTGCGGTAGCCGCCGAAGTTTGGTTCAATCTTGGTTTGCTCCCAAATGCCTTTTTCTTTCTTGTGCGTGCCGGAATCATCACCACGAGAAACAAACGTCATGTTCATATTGGCGATTTTTTCAAATACTTGCGCCACGTCCTGAGACTCATGCACTTTTGCTGGGTCTTTATGAGGACCTACAATCACGAAGTCATTGTACATCAGTTTGCGTGGTAGAACGCCGTAGCCTTTTTCAACGAAATTTGCTTCTGCTTTTGGAGCGTGGGTCATCACCAAATCAACATCGCCGTTCTCACCCATCTTAAGTGACTTACCGGTACCTGCGGCAATAACGTCAACTTTATAACCTGTATCTTTTTCAAACTGTGGAAGTAGATAATCAAGTAAACCAGAGTGATAAGTGCTGGTCGTGGTTGCTAAACGGATATGTGGATTTTCATCAGCAGAAGACGCTGAATAACTAACAAGGGCTAAAGACGCTGTTGCAAGAGAAATTGTAATTGCTTTCATTTTATTATCATTCCATTCGATGGTGGTAATGAGTATAAGCCGTTCAAAACATGAACGGTACTCAGCCTTTATAAATAGACACGCATATAAAGCAAGCTTAATGCCAACAATTTTCCACTATTTTAGAGCGATAGATCAATGACTTACATTAACAAAATATGACCTGAGACAAATTGTCGCATTTAGTTTTATCTGATTCATGCAAACCTTGGTACACTCTGTCCCAATCTCAATACAATTCAACGAGTCAATATGTCCCCAACGTTCGATCCTAATAAAGTGTCGCAGTACCAAGCATTTTCCGTTTTGGTGGTTGATGATGAAGTCGGAATGCAAGCGATTTTAAACAAAGCGTTGAGTAAATGGTTCTCTCGCGTTGATACCGCGGGCAGTATCGAAGATGCGGAAATTCTTCGAACCACTAACCATTACGATTTGATCATTCTTGATATTAATCTACCAGGGCGTTCAGGAATTGATTGGGAAGAAGCTTTCACTGATGAAGATCGTAAAGCGGACGTGATCTTCATGACGGGTTATGCCGACCTTGAAACGGCTATCTCAGCACTCAAGCTAGGGGCATCTGACTTTATCCTCAAGCCATTTAACCTTGAACAGATGCTACAAGCTGTGCAGCGTTGTATGGATAAACGGTTAGCAGAAAGACACCAATACGCTCTGCATCATGATTTTAAGCGCCATATTAAAACAGAAATTGTCGGCGGATCAGAAAGGACTAAGCAGCTTAAACAACTCATCACTCAATTTGCGCCTTCACGTGCTTCGGTATTGATTGAAGGAGAATCAGGTACAGGCAAAGAGCTTGTTGCACGCGGAGTCCATGAAGCGAGCCAACGCAGCGGCCCATTTGTGCCAATCAACTGTGGGGCGATTGCACCTGAGCTACTCGAAAGTGAATTGTTTGGTCATACGTCAGGTGCGTTTACTGGCGCAAAGAAAAATCGCGAAGGTATGTTCCGTGTCGCCAATGGGGGAACGCTATTCCTTGATGAGATTGGCGAAATGCCGCTATCGATGCAATCTGCTCTGCTGCGTGTGTTAGAGCAACGTACAATTCGACCAGTGGGCAGCGAAAAAGAAATCAGCATTGATGTTCGCATTGTCGCTGCAACGAATAGAAATCTGCAAGAAGAGGTTAACAAAGGTCATTTTCGCCAAGATCTCTTTTACCGTCTAAATGTACTGAAAATTGATGTTGCGCCGTTACGTGAACGTAAAACTGACTTGATTGATCTGGTGCCTTTCTTTACTCGCATGCTAGCAGCTGAATTAGGAATTGGTGATCCTAAATGGGCTCACGAAGATATCATCGCGATGAATGATTATGACTGGCCAGGGAATATTCGTGAGTTAAAGAACCTTATTGAACGATGCATTTTGCTTGGTAAACCGCCAGCTCACTATTGGAGAGAAATCAATGGTGCCGCGCCTCAACAAAATGTTTCTGTTACGGTATCAAGTGGCTGTGAGTTGATTGATCTGCCACAAGGTTTGGATAGTAAACAAGGCTACCCAAATAGTTGGACTTTAAAAGAAGTCGAAAAAGCACATATTCAGCAGCTCGTTGATTTGCATGATGGCAACAAGTCTGCGGCTGCGCGTGAACTTGGCGTGGCGCGTAAAACACTAGAACGTAAATACAAAGAGTGGGATACAGAGGAGTCGGGCTATGCCGAATAACGGCAGTCTCTGGTCTAAATGGCGCTACCGGTTCAAAACCATGGTGCGCTATCGACTAATGATCCTTACCTCAGCGCCAATCTTTTTAACCTTGATGGCGCTGATCGGTATTACGATTTATTGGTCTATCCATTACACATGGCAAAGTGCGCTATTGGATGTTTCTGAGCGTTTAGGGGTTGCTGAAAACAGTATTGAATTGATTCAAGAGAAGCAGGCAAACCACGTTAAAGCATTTGCCGAATCGTTTGATTTTGTTTACGGCATTAATCACTTATCAGATTTTGATGATTTTTCGGGTTGGGTGTCTGAACAAAAGTCTCGCTATAAGCTGGATTTTCTTCGCTTTCATCGCGTAGACACCATTGAACAGAAGTTTCGCTATCTTGATTTAACCCGTAAAGAATCATTTTTTGATGTACTTGACCAAAACGAACTTGATTCATTAGACAAGGATCTTGCTAAACGCGCACAAATCCCAATTTTAAACAGCCAAAAGCTAGAACAGCGCGGCTTAGTGAGTCGAACGGTTATTACCATTTATAACCAAAAGAATGACATTATTGGTTTTCTGGATGGCGGCTTACTGCTTAACAACAGTACTGTGCTGGTGGATCAAATTCGCGATCTTATATATCCATCAAAGGAAGACAATCTTCGACCTGTGGGTACTTTGACCGTTTTTCTCGATGATCTTCGCGTCAGTACGAACGTGCCTTTAGATAGTAACGACAGAGTCGGCCGAGCGATTGGTACACGCGTTTCCTCTCAAGTGAATCGCGCAGTATTGTTCGAAGGAAAAGAGTGGGTCAACAAAGCGTTTGTATATGATGCTTGGTACATCACCGCTTACCAACCAATACGCGACCAATACGACAATGTCATCGGCATGCTTTATACCGGTTACTTGCTGTGGCCATTCGTAAAAGCCTATATGACCAACATCGCTGAGATTTCGGTTACTACGCTTGTGTTGCTGCTTATCTCTGGTTTGATGGTTTACCGTGGCTCTAGAGATCTGTTTAACCCAATTGAGCATATTCACCGGGTTGTGAAAATGATTCAGATTGGAAAAGAGACTCGTATCGGCCAGCTAGGATTGGATGAAAACCACGAGCTTGCCCAGTTAGCGCGCCAGTTCGATAACATGTTGGATCTTCTCAAACAGCGGAAAAATGAAATTCGAAATTCAGCGATTGTTCTTGAAGGCAAAGTCGAAGAACGAACCGCGAGTTTGATGGAAAAGACCGAAGAGCTTGAGCTTCACATTCAGCTTCTTAACCAGACTCGCGATAAACTGGTCACCAACGAAAAACTGGCCGCGTTAGGGGAACTGACCGCAGGCATAGCACATGAGATCAATAACCCGACAGCGGTTATTTTAGGTAATGTTGAGCTGATTCAATTTGAACTTGGGCCTGATGCAGAAAGGGTTAAAGAAGAAATTGAAGCGATTCATGGTCAGATCGATCGTATTCGAAATATCACTCGAAGCTTATTGCAATACAGCAGACAAGGCGGCGTTCAAGATGAGATCACCTGGCAACACGTGAACCCAATAATTGAAGAAAGTATCACCTTAGTGAAAACCGGCTCTAAGAAACGTGATATTGAGTTTGTGACTGATCTACACGCGAAAAGCTCTGTGGAAGTTAATCGGCATCAACTGCTACAAATTCTGGTTAACCTGCAAATGAATGGCATTCATGCGATGGATGGGGCGGGTAAGTTAACGGTAAGCAGTGAAGATTGGTTAGAGCAGGGCACATGTATTGGTGCCATTATTCATATTCAAGATGAAGGTTGTGGTATTAAAGAAGAAAACTTGAAACGAATTTTCTCGCCGTTTTATACCACTAAGCGTGAAGGTACTGGGTTAGGGCTTTCAGTGTCGCAAAGTATCCTCAGCCAAACCGGTGGTGAGCTTAAAGTTGAGTCAAATTGGGGTGAGGGAAGTACATTTAGTATCTATCTACCTCAACGTGCTGAATCGGATCTTAAGATTACCAACCTGTAATCACAATAAGACTAACAACGAAAAAGCGGAGCCATTGCTCCGCTTTTTATTATCCAGCGTTAACCGCAATTTTCGGCGGTCGAATACCGTGTTTTTTGAACTCTTTCATTACACGCAAGGTAATATCCGTTTCAAATAGCTTTTCATAAGCGGTATCAACCACGTACGCTTTGCAAGTTAACTGAATTGCCAAGTAATTGTCTGTGATTGTCTGCTTAACCAAAACGGTGACTGGCTTGGGTAAGTGAATATAACGACTTGAAGAGGCAGCCTCTTGGATCAGATCGCGAGCAAGCGTGATGTCTTCATCTAGGCCGACATAAAACGGAATCACCACTTGCATGTCTAAGGCGCCATAGTTACCACTCACGGTCACTTCATTTAAGAACTTGTTATTTGGAATGGTAATGATGTCGTCATTCAAAGTTCTCATACGCACAGAGCGAAGACCAATGGCAATCACATCCCCATAGTTCCCCTCAAAAGTGACGCGGTCACCAACCTGAAAAGGACGGTCAACCATAACGGTCATACCTGCGATGAACGAAGCAGCCAAATCTTTCAATGCGAAACCGACCGATACCGCTAACGTACCACCGATAAGAGCAAGGATTTGATCATTGATGCGAAAGCTCATCATAAACACCAAAATACCCGCGCTCATGTAGATGAAGAACTGCATGAAAGATTGCAGCTTTTGCAACAGCATTCGATATTGAGCAAACTGGCTGCCGATGCTTTCAACCATCGAATTAATGAACTTGAGTAGCAACCAAGTCGCCGCTACGACCAGTAAGGAGAAAAACACGCCACTCCAACGAATTAGACTGGCAATCTGGCCGATGTTCTCAACATTAGCAACTTCTTCCGTCGCCAATACTGGTGACGAAACAATTAAAGCAAACAGAATAAATAGAATACGTTTCATGTTATTTCACCAATAAATGCTGACGATCGAGAACGTTAGTGATATGGCGGAACCAGTGATCGGACACTCGAGCCTTATCTTCCAACCATTCAATGTAACCACGACTCTGGAAGTAACGCAGAGTTCCCGTCACTTCGGCAATACTTAGTTGCGTACATTCAGATAAGACTTCTGGAGAAGCAATTTCGAGCTGTACGATAGAGCGAAGTACAGCCAGCATCGGTTTTGGCATCTTCTCTAGTTCTAGTGATTCAGGAGCGCGGAACAAGCGGATATAAACTTGTTCTGTTTCTTTATCTTTATTCAACGACAAACGGAAAAAGCGCAACGCAACGGTTGGGTTTCCATCTGAGTAATGCCACAAAATACGGTAGAAACCTTGTTTCGCTCGCTCTTCTTCAGTGACTTCCTCTTGGTCCCACTGCTTCGGCACCACGAGGCCTTCAAAAGAGACTTGTTTCTGCTCAGGCTGATTAATGCGAGTATCTAGCAGTTGGTGGATCTGCTTTTCAGTCCAACGCGGTAAGAAGCTGACTAAATCGAACAACAGACGCTCACCACGAGCACGATCGACAAATCGCCAACTCGCTTTTTCAACCGCAATCACTACGCGATGATTTTTCTTAGAGCGGCGAAGTAGGTTAGTTAAACGAATCAAATCAGCTAATCCGCCAACCATAGGTTTGACTAGGCGCTGCGCGTTATCCACGGCAATAAGGTAAGTCGTTTCGCTTTTACGCAGATGCGAGAGGATTTGAATTTCAGTGGCTTCCTCTTCTAAGCCAAGACTCACAGCAAAATGAGCGAGCAGTTCAGCATATCCAGCGTAAGGACAATTAAGGTAAATTGGCTCTGCGTTTTTAACTTTGTTTAACAGCGATCTTAATAATGTTGTGGTACCAACGCCACGCTCGCCAGAAACGACGCAAATAGCAGGGCTGTCTGTCATCAAGTACTTCGAAAGCTGTTTAACTTCATCCGTCGCATAGTCAACTAGGGTACTGTCGAAGCCGCCCGGAGTGACATATTCAAAGGCATCGTTACCCTTTACGCGAACCAAGTTAGCCTGGCCGTTGTTGTTGCCCGTTTGCTTTGCCACTTCGATACGGAACAAGTAAGCCAATGCTTGACTAAAGAAGCTGTAATTTGAAAGCGCCGCGACAGTGCGATGCTTAAAGTTATGCACCATCAACCAAGCAATTGCGATGGCTGTTGCAGGAATGTTCAGTAAGAAAGCATTTTGTCGACTAACCGCCCAGTTAACCCAAACAGGGCGATCTGTGATGTGTGCAATCGTATCAAAAACTTTGGTTCGCCATAGTCTCAGTACTGAAATGGTGACAAGTACAAACCAAGCGTAAAGCGCACTGTATATCCAGTAGTAGATAGTCCCTTTGCCTAGGGTTCGCATTGAGATCTGCAAAATAACGCCAGCAACAATCGCGCTCCATACATAACGGCGAATGGTTGAGAGACGTAACGCAATCACCTCTGGGCTAGAACTGCTGCTGTTGCGATAAGCAAACTCCAATAAGAAGCTAATAGCAATAGAACCGCCAAGCACCCACCAGGTAAAGATCTCGAGAATGATCAAATGCTGCAAGCTAGGGATTTCAGACAGTACGCGCAGAGACAGTGTAATAGCGATCAGCCACGCCAACGCACGATGCGCTCGGCTCACATACCAAACGAGACGAATCCACAAAGCGGGTTTGGGATTATTCTCAAGCTGAGTCTGCTTAAACAAGCCAATCAAACGTTTACTGTTCGCGAGCCACCAAACCAAACCGAAGTAGATAAATAGAACTTTTAACCCAGCCCAAATCACGGGAATAGGAGAAATAAACACTTCGCCCAATAGCGATTTAAAGCTGCGCAATTGGAAATAAGCCAAGTACTCTATATTTAACTGGGTTTGTTTCAGCTCTTGTTTGAATTGAGTCACGCCGTACGGGCCAAAGCCAGTAAGCTTGTCACGGTTGACGCTATCGGTTAGGGCAATGAGCTGCTCTTTGCTTTGACCTAAACTCGTCAGCGTAAGATAGCTTGATTCAGTTTCAAACCATGCAGTATCACCACCTTGACTACGGTATTGCTTGATACGTTGTTCAAACAAAGCGATCTGCTTTTGTTGCTCATTAATCACTGCATTAAGAAGCTGGCCGACCTTACGTTTATCTTGGTCAGTCATAAAGAGTGGTTCTGGGAGGCCAGAGACTTCTTGCTCAATGCTTGCAGAGACAGTATCAATTTGTGGGATCTCTTGAAGGTCATACTGCCAACTTGCTAAAGCTGGATAAACACTAAAAAGAGCAACCACACATAAAAAGCGTAGGAAAAAACGCATAAAATTCTCTTATAACTTATAAGGTTAGAGTTAGTTTAGTTGTTTTGGATATGAAAGCGAGTGAATCGCCGCCAAATATTAGGCGCACGACTATATTCTTAACTTTGCGTCTAGTGTCATAACGATGTCATTAATTCAAAATGTGACAAAGTTAAAACAACACTTGAAGTTAACAGCAGTAAACAGTAGTGTGGCGCGGTTTTTCATATTTAATAGGTAACGAGACATTGATTTCCACTAACAACATCACACAACAATTCGGCGCAAAGCCACTGTTTGAAAATATTTCAGTAAAGTTTGGTGAAGGTAACCGTTACGGCCTGATTGGTGCAAACGGCTGTGGTAAATCAACCTTTATGAAAATCCTAAGTGGTGAGCTAGAGCCATCGGGCGGTAACGTTAGCTACGATCCAAACGAGCGCGTTGCAAAATTGAACCAGGACCAGTTTGCTTACGAAGAGTTCACGGTAATCGATACGGTTATCATGGGTTACAAAGAGCTTTGGAAAGTTAAACAAGAACGTGACCGTATTTACTCGCTACCGGAGATGAGTGAAGAAGAAGGTATGCTAGTTGCCGATCTTGAAGTTCAGTTCGCTGAAATGGATGGCTACATGGCAGACTCAAAAGCGGGGGAGCTTCTTTTGGCGGTAGGTATCCCTGAGTCACAGCACTATGGTTTGATGAGTGAAGTCGCTCCAGGTTGGAAGCTGCGTGTTCTATTGGCACAGGTTCTTTTTGCTGACCCGCATATCATGCTTCTTGACGAACCAACCAACAACTTGGACATGGATACTATTCGTTGGTTAGAAGATACATTGAACCAACGTAACTGCACGATGATCATCATCTCGCACGACCGTCACTTCCTAAACTCAGTATGTACGCACATGGCTGACTTAGACTACGGTGAACTGCGTGTTTACCCTGGCAACTACGACGAATACATGACAGCAGCGACTCAAGCTCGTGAGCGTCTACTGTCTGACAATGCGAAGAAGAAAGCCCAAATTGCCGAGCTGCAAACTTTCGTTGCTCGATTCTCTGCAAACGCATCAAAAGCGAAGCAAGCAACTTCTCGTGCGAAACAGATTGATAAGATCCAACTTGATGAAGTTAAAGCATCAAGCCGTCAAAACCCATTCATTCGTTTTGAGCAATCAAAAGAGCTATTCCGTAACGCTCTTGTGATTGAAAACCTAAGCCAAGGTTTTGAAAATGATCTATTCAATAACTTCGATGCGATTTTCGAAGTAGGTGAGCGTGTAGCTATCATCGGCGAAAACGGTGTGGGTAAGACAACCCTACTAAACACACTTGCTGGCGTACTTGAGCCTCGTACAGGTGAGTACAAGTGGTCAGAAAACTCAAACATTGGTTACTACGCTCAAGACCATGCTCATGATTTCGAAGAAGACATGAACCTAATGGATTGGATGGGACAATGGCGTCAAGAGGGCGACGATGAACAAGTTCTTCGTAGTTTCCTTGGTCGTATGCTTTTCTCTCAAGACGACATTAAAAAGTCTGTAAAAGTACTATCTGGTGGTGAGCAAGGTCGTATGCTTCTAGGTAAAATCCAAATGCATAAACCAAACATGCTATTGATGGATGAACCAACTAACCACATGGATATGGAATCAATCGAATCATTGAACTCCGCACTTGAGCAGTACAAAGGCACATTGTTCTTCGTATCTCATGACCGAGTGTTTGTTGACTCGCTAGCAACACGTATCCTAGAAATCAAAGATGGCAAGATCCATGACTTCCGTGGCACATACGCTGAGTTCCTAAAAGCGCGTGGCATCAACGGTTAACCCCCAGCGATGACGAACATAAAAAAGAGCCTCTGATTTGAGGCTCTTTTTGTATCCGGAGTATTTGGATGAGAATAAGCAAACTAGTACTTAAACTGCGCCACGATATGTTCGAGCTTATGACTCACACCCGACACCTGCTCGCTACACTTTACTGATCCAGAAACAATCTGATAGGTGTTACCAGCCAAGTGAGCGATCTCAGTAATATTGCGATCGATCTCGGCAGACACCGCGGATTGTTCTTCTGATGCGGTGGCTATCTGGGTATTCATGTCAAACATCTCACTAATTTGTGCGCTAATGCTTTCAATCGCAGTGACCACCTCGTGAGTATGACTGTTAGTGGTATGAGCTTGTTCTGCACTTGATGCCATTTTTGAAACTGTTTGAGAAATTCCCTGAGTTAACCCTTGAATCGTCGATTCTATTTGATGTGTCGAATCATTGGTCATATGGGAGAGTTGACGTACCTCATCTGCCACTACAGCAAAGCCTCGACCACTTTCTCCCGCTCTGGCCGCTTCTATGGCCGCATTTAATGCCAACAGGTTAGTTTGTTCAGCAATACTTTGGATGGTTGATATGACTTGATTGATTTCACGGCTCTGCTCTTCAAGCGACATGATCTGCGCTTGTGATTCTTCAATACTGAGGGCAAGGGAGTCGATTCGATCTCCTGTCGCATGAGTCTTATCCAGTGCTTTATCTGCTTCACTTTTCACTCGCTCAGCATTGTGTGCAGCTGACTCAATATTTGCGGTAATCTCGTTGGTGGTCATAACGAGTTCGTTGACTGCTGTCGCAACCGATTCAGATTCAAGCTTCTGCTGTTCGGCATTCTTCATGCTTTGTACCGCTGCACTTTCTGAACTACAGGAACTTTCGCTTAAGACGCCCATGACGCCAGCGAGATCTTTAATGTGACCATGTAAGGTTGAGATAAACATATCGAACGAATTTGCTAACTCTGCTAGCTCATCATTACCTTTGGCGTTCATTCTGACGGTAAGATCGCCGTTACCACTCGCTATTTGTGCCATAAGGCGGTTAATGGCTTTAATTCTGCTGAGAATACTGCGGCCAATCAAAAACAATAATGCGGAGATCAGTAAAACAATCGCACCACCCATCATATGAAGTTGCTCTTTGATTAATGCACTTGCGCCGTCAATCGCGCTATTAATTTCAGTTTGCAAACTGGTGATAGCTTTCTCGGTGTTGTGCACATTACTGCGCAATGACCCTCTAAGGCCTTCGTTAGCTGTTAGACCCAACTGCGTCATACCCTCGATATGAGCATCACTTCGCGCCTGGTATTGGGCCAATACAGCCACAACAGTATTGGGCAAGCTAGAGTAGCTGGTAAATCGTTGTAGGGCGTCTTGATAAGATTCGATAGTTTCTTTTGACGGAGAGGCAAGGTAACTCAAGTCCGCTTCGACGAGTTCTAACAAAGCGACTTTGAGTAGAAAGTCTTGCTGTTCGGATACCGCTGTTTTTAATTTTTGTCGAGATGAGTCGAGCAAGGCAGTTAGGCTTGTATCAGAACCTAAGCCATTAATCGCATTGACCTGCTTGGCTAATTGATGAAATTGCTGTTGGTATTGTTTGAGAGTAGAGACGATTTCTACATTCTGAATATTTGCAGTCAGCTCCTCGCGGCTCAAGGTTTCAGAAAGGTGATTGATACGCCCAGAAAGCTGTTCGAAGGTATCATCGAAACGGGTAAGGTACTTGGTATCTCTTCGCGCAAGAAAGTCTTTTTCGTGACGTCTTAACATGAGCAGATCAACTGAGCTACTTAGGTTTTCATTGGCAGCATGTTCTAAAGAAGAGAGTCTATTTAGACTGGCTTGCTCATAGTAGGCATATAAGCCTACACCAAACAGAAGAGTGAGATTGATAAGGATCAGCTTCATTCTGATCGAGAGAGACAGCGAAAAGCGCTGGTGTTCAGGTGATCCGTTCATGGACACCTCCCATATTTAGCCGGTGACGTGATATAGCCATTGAGTTGTTTTGATTTGTGACACTTTTGTTTCAATGGATATAAAACTAATAGCTTATGAGAGGTGTTTTGCAAGAAACCTTGTTATTTGTTGTCGCCCTTTACATCAAACTCAATCTTTTCAGCCCCAGTAAATACTTGGAACCTTAGACCTTTTGCTCGAGCAATCGTGGTAATGCCAAATTTCTGCGCTAAATCTAAACCCATTTGGGTCACACCGGAACGAGATAGCAAAACAGGAATGCCCATCTGAGCTACTTTAATCACCATTTCAGAAGTTAAACGGCCAGTTGTGTAGAAAATCTTATCTTCGCCATTCTCTTCATTGATCCACATTTCACCGGCTAAGGTATCAACCGCGTTATGACGGCCGACATCTTCAACGAAAGAGAGCACTTCATTCGCTTTACACACAGCGCACCCATGAACAGCACCCGCTTTTTTGTAGGTATCATTGTAATGGGTGAGAGCTTCAAGCGCAGAGTAGATTTCAGACTGTTTGATTGAAATTTGAGGTACTTGATAATTTTCAAGCTGCTTCATGACATTTCCGTACATTGTGCCTTGACCACAACCAGAAGTGACGGTCTTTTTCTTTAATGCACTTTCTACTTGTTGAGTATCTTCCTTGGTAATCACCGCAGCGCTATGAGTCTCCCAATCAATAATGACTGACTCTAATGCGTTTGGATCAGAGATAAAGCTTTGGTTTTTCAAATAACCCAACACTAAAGACTCTGGTCTCGAACCTAAGGTCATCAAAGTCACCACTTCTTTCCAGTTCAACATGACCGTAAGAGGGCGCTCGCAAGCAATCTGCTTAACAAGTTTCTCGCCATACTCGTCAAAAACTTCAACTTCGATAGTTTGCAGGGGATTTTCGCTGGTTTTAATTATGTTTGGTTTAACCACGATCGTTCCTATTGATAGAGTTGGTTATTATTTTTGGAACAGTACGCTTGCAAATACCATTCCTTACTTAGGTTTCGTCAAACTTCTCAAGACAAATATTACCTTATTCTTAAGTAAGCCACTACAGTGAGTTGAGCTAGGTACAAATATTGCTTATGACAACGTTAACAATAACACTGGGCAGGTAAATCATGTCAAAACAACAGGCTGCTGATATTAAGTTGGAAAAAAACGAAGAGCTTTGGTCGATTGAATGTGGATTAGTTTCTCACGAGATTACTACTGGTATTTGGGTCACAACCCAATGGCAATTGGCTGGGTTTGAATTGTCTCCTGAATCGTATAATCAACGAGTTGCGACGCTACAACTTCATCGTGACGAGCGTACTGACTATCGATTCAATTTGAGTTCGCATCAACCCAAGCTGTTTCTTGTGCTTGATTCAATAGAAAGTGATGAAGAGCCAAATATCGTGACTCTAACAGCTGCCCAAAGTGTTGCTAGCCAATACATGGACGGAGACTATTTGGTACTCTCTAACGACATGCCATTACCAGTTCAAGCATGGATGGAAGCTTTCATTGGCCGTCACGGAGAATTGCTCGAACAGAGACGCAAAAAACGCAAAGGGGCAGGGCGCGCGAGTGGCAACTAATTTCTTAAGTCGCTGGTCTAAGCGTAAGCTCGAAGGTGAAGATAAAGAACCTGATGCAGCCAGCACGATTGAGCAAACTGAAAGTCTCGATGATTCAGAATTCACCTCGATAGATACTTCGATTGAAGCTGATGATTCAATGATAATTGAGCCTCAGGTTGATGATAATAAAGTCGTTGAACCAAAAGAGGAAAGCGTCGCAAGTTTACTGGTTTCAGAAGCGGATTCTTCTATCAAAAAAGCGGCGCTAAGGAAGTTGTTTTTATCTGGTGAGTTTAGCGAAGTGGATCGAATGAATGACTATGACCACGACTATGCATCAGTAAAAAGCTTGTCCAGTGAAGTCGCCGAAAAACTGCGTGATTGGATGAACCAAGAAGAGGAGCCCGTCGATGGTGAACTGGCTAACTCAGATGACATGAACACTGAAGTTGAGCAAGTTTCTGAGATGAAACAAACTGAAGCAAATGTTGAAGAAGAGCTGTCTACATTGGATGCTAGTGAAACCAGTCACTCCGAAATCAGTGAGCAGTTAGAACAAGAAGTGGGACAAAATATACCACACAAAAAATAGGTACATTTTGACTAAATTGATGATTAAGCGAGTGGGACATTTTGTCTCTCTCGCTTTTTATTTGCACCTTAATGATGAAATAATCATCTAACTACCTGATATTACGAACTTTAAAAGTTGGTACAGCATTTGCTAATACTCAGCAGAGTGAATATTCATGTTCTTATCGGATTAGGACTGGAACAGAGCAATGCTTAAACAACTATTACAAGAATCAACGTCGACCAATGGTAAAGCGCGACTTTTTGCGTTTGAGAATACTGTTGAATTGACGAACCTTATTCCGCCAACTGTCAGTTATGAAAGCGGTGGTAATACTCTTATCGTGGGGCCGACGGCTATTATTGAGAGTGCGGCTGAGCAACTCTCTCAGATGAACAGCTTAACGCTACTATCAACAGATGGTACTCAAGGAACTCACGCAAATCTTTATTACGCCAATAGCGTTCAAGTTTCAGGCTTCCTCGGCACTTTTGAAGTCGTTACTGAAAATAACGGCATTACAACTAATCTAGCAAAAGTTGCAATTAATCATGATTGCTTCGATATTGTTCTCGATCTTTGTCTCAATAGCTGTATGAATGAAGAAGTGCCAGTTCCAGGCTATTACCCTGTTGGACGCGGTTATCCTAAGTTAGCCGATGCACTTGAAGAAATTCCTACTCTGATGGGGACATTCGACAAACCAAAATTCTTCCGTTTAGATACTGATCTTTGTGCGCATAGCTCTCGCGGTGTAAAAGGTTGTGAGCGATGTGTTGATGCATGTCCTGCTGGAGCGCTATCGAGTGAAGGTAGCGAGAAAACCGGTCATCGTATCGAAATTAATCCTTATCTTTGTCAAGGTGTAGGAACTTGCGCGACGGCATGTCCGACAGAAGCAATTCATTACGCTCTTCCTAATCCTCAAGACACGCAAAAATTCATTGAACGCACGCTAGCAAACTATGAGCAAGCGGGTGGTGTAGATCCTATCGTTTTGATCTGTAGCTCTCGTCACGAGTCATACAACGTGATGGCCCTGAAAGCGCTGCCTGATAACGTTGTCCCTGTCGTCGTTGAAGAATTACCTTCGGTGGGGATTGATAGTTGGTTGGCTGCGCTAGTGAATGGCGCTACTCAGGTACTATTCGCAGCAAGTCGCTTTATGCCGCCAACAATTATTCGAGTGTTAAATAACGAAGTCGCGATTGCTCAAGAGTTGCTCGCCCAGCTTGGTATCGCAAAAGAGACCATCGACATTCTTTTCTTAGAATCTCTACGAGAAGGACTTCCTACTCTATGCACTGAATCTTTTGATTTGGCATTGGGCGATCTAGAAGGGAATAAGCGCGAGCGTCTCTTTACGGCTTTAGATGCAATGGCGAAATCCCGTATCCCTGTCGAGAATATTGTCGACCTTCCAGCGAATGCACCGTTTGGTACGGTCTCGTGTGAAAGCAAAGATTGTACTTTATGTATGAGCTGTGTGGCCGTTTGTCCAACTCGAGCTTTGCATACTGATGGAAATTCACCTTCACTTCAATTTATCGAACAAGATTGTGTTCAATGTGGATTGTGTGAAAAGGCATGTCCTGAAAATGCACTCAGCCTAATTCCTCGTATGAATTGGGATCATAAGACTCGTCAGAATCCTGTAGTTCTTCATCAAGAAAAAGCAGCGGAATGTATCCGTTGTAGTAAACCATTCGCGCCGCAATCAATGATCGATATGCTACAAAATAAGTTACGCGGTCACTCTCATTTTTCTGATGAAGCGGCGATTAATCGTATCGCGATGTGTGAAGACTGCCGTGTTGTCGACATGTTTGAGTCAATGGCTCAAGACCCGATGCAGCAACTGAAGTACTAGGAGTTCAAATTGGAAAACGAACAACAAACATTACGCACTGAGATTTATTTGCTGATTTCCGCGCTGTTTCGCCAATGCCCTAGTCAAGAAATGTTGGATTTTTTGGCTGATTTAGAAACTGAATCTGAACAAAGCGAGATGCAAAAAGCGTGGCAAGGTATTTCAGCAGCCGCTAAAAATTCGCAAGCAGAAGCTCTTAGTGATGAATACCAAGAGCTTTTGATAGGTATTGGTCGCGGTGAAGTCGTACCTTTCGCGTCTTGGCATCGCACCGGCTCGCTGATGGAAAAACCTTTAGCCGAAATTCGTCATGATCTTCAACTGTTGGGCTTTGAACGTGAAGAGCAAGTTAAAGAACCTGAAGATCATATTGCTGCTCTTTGTGAAGTAATGGCGATGATGACGAATGAAGAAGAAGGGCTACAACAAGTCTTTTTTAATAAACACATTGGACCTTGGTTTAAGTCACTGGTGAATCAAATCAAACAAGCAGAGCATGCGGATTTTTACACTGCGGTCGCCGACCTTCTAGATGCTTTTTTAACACTAGAGCAAGTGCGTTTTAGTGAAAACATGCAGACAAGTAAAAACAAATTAAAGATTGATGTGAAAAACGTCACTGAGTACGACCAAACTCAGCTGTAGCGAGTTCGCGTCGATAAGAGAGACGAAAAGTCTCCAAGTACCGTAAAGGTAAGGAAGCAAAATGAAAGATAATAAAGAAATAAACACAAGCCGTAGGGATCTTCTCAAAGGCTTAACGACTGCAGCAGTGGCTGGAGCCGTAATTGCTGGTACGACAAAAGTAGCAAGCGCTTCTGAAACTGTTGTATTGGAAAAAGACGTGAAGAAGACGGGGTATCGCGAAACAGAACATATCCGCGATTACTACGAAACCCTATAGGAGCTGAGTGATGAAATTAGTAAAACGCTCCGATTCTGTGAGCAAAGAACAAAATCAATTGGGTATTTCACGCCGCGCATTCATGAAAAACAGCTCATTAGCAGCTGGTGGTGCGGTTGCGGGTGCTTGTTTGTTTACACCGGGAATGATCAAAAAAGCGGAAGCAAAAACGGTTGATCCTAGTGCGAAAACTGAAATGAAGCGCACCATCTGTTCACACTGTTCTGTAGGTTGTGGTATTTACGCAGAAGTACAAAACGGTGTTTGGACAGGTCAAGAACCTGCATTTGACCACCCATTTAACGCTGGTGGACACTGTGCGAAAGGTGCTGCATTGCGTGAACATGGTCATGGTGAGCGTCGCCTGAAATACCCAATGAAGCTTGAGAACGGTAAGTGGAAAAAATTATCGTGGGATCAAGCAATTGAGGAAATCGGCAATAAAACCCTAGAGATTCGTAAAGAATCTGGCCCAGACTCAGTGTACTGGCTAGGCAGTGCGAAACATAACAACGAACAAGCGTACATGTTCCGTAAGATGGCGTCTCTTTGGGGCACCAACAACGTCGATCACCAAGCGCGTATCTGTCACTCAACAACTGTTGCCGGCGTAGCAAATACCTGGGGCTACGGTGCGATGACTAACTCGTTCAATGATATGCACAACTGTAAGTCGATGCTATTCATTGGTTCAAACCCAGCAGAAGCGCACCCAGTTGCGATGCAGCACATCTTAATCGCAAAAGAGAAGAACAACTGTAAGATCGTTGTTGCGGATCCTCGTCGTACTCGTACTGCGGCTAAGTCAGATCACTATGTTTCTCTTCGTCCGGGTTCAGACGTGGCGTTCATTTGGGGCGTTTTATGGCATGTATTTGCTAACAAATGGGAAGACAAAGAGTTTATCCGCCAACGTGTTTTCGGCATGGATGAGATCCGTGAAGAGGTGGCTAAATGGAACCCAGCAGAAGTTGAGCGCGTAACTGGCGTAACAGAAGCGGAAGTATACCAAACGGCTAAACTGCTATCTGAAAACCGTCCTGGCTGTGTTGTTTGGTGTATGGGTGGTACTCAACATACGACTGGTAACAACAATACTCGCGCTTACTGCATCCTTGAACTTGCTCTAGGTAACATGGGTAAGTCAGGTGGTGGTGCAAACATCTTCCGTGGTCACGATAACGTACAGGGCGCGACTGACCTTGGCGTTCTTTCGCATACTCTTCCTGGTTACTACGGCCTATCTGACGGCGCGTGGAAGCACTGGTCTAAAGTTTGGGATCTTGACCACGAGTGGGTACAAAACCGCTTCGACCAAAATGAATACCGCGGTAAGAAACCAATGAACAACATGGGTATCCCTGTTTCTCGTTGGATTGATGGCGTGTTGGAAAACAAAGACAACATCGAACAGAACGACAACATCCGCGCTATGTTCTACTGGGGTCATGCGGTTAACTCGCAGACTCGTGGTGTTGAGATGAAGAAGGCGATGCAAAAGCTGGATATGATGGTTATCGTTGACCCATACCCAACGGTTGCAGCAGTAATGAACGATCGCACTGACGGTGTTTACCTTCTACCGGCGACGACTCAATTTGAAACTTACGGTAGTGTGACAGCGTCAAACCGCTCAATTCAGTGGCGTGACAAAGTTGTGGACCCATTGTTTGAGTCTAAGCCTGACCATGAAATCATGTACCTTCTAACGAAGAAACTTGGCTTTGCTGATCAGCTATTCAAAAACGTAAAAGTAGAAAACAACCAACCATTAATCGAAGACATTACTCGCGAATTTAACCGTGGTATGTGGACAATTGGTTACACAGGTCAAAGCCCAGAGCGCTTAAAAGATCACCAACAAAACTGGCACACTTTCCACAAAACATCGTTGGAAGCAGAAGGCGGCCCAGCACATGGTGAAACTTATGGTCTGCCTTGGCCATGTTGGGGAACACCAGAGATGAAGCACCCTGGTACCCACATTCTTTACGATACATCTAAGCCTGTGGCTCAAGGTGGCGGTAACTTCCGTGCTCGTTTTGGTGTTGAATTTGAAGGCAAAAACCTACTTGCTGAAGACAGCTACTCAAAAGGCTGTGAGCTTGAAGATGGTTTCCCTGAATTCAATGACAAACTGCTGAAGCATTTAGGTTGGTGGAATGATCTAACTGAAGCAGAAAAAGCAGCAGCGGAAGGTAAAAACTGGAAAACTGACCTTTCAGGCGGTATCCAGCGCGTAGCGATTAAGCACGGTTGTATTCCTTACGGTAATGCGAAAGCTCGTGCAGTGGTTTGGACTTTCCCAGATCGCGTGCCTCTACACCGTGAGCCTTTATACACACCTCGCCGTGATTTGGTGGCAGATTACCCAACTTGGGATGATAGTGAATCTATCTACCGCTTGCCGACCATGTACAAGTCTATCCAAGATCAAGACAAATCTGGTGAGTATCCAATCATTCTGACTTCTGGTCGTCTGGTTGAATACGAAGGTGGTGGTGAAGAAACTCGTTCGAACCCATGGCTAGCCGAGCTTCAACAAGAAATGTTCGTTGAAGTGAACCCTAAAGATGCGAACGATCTTGGCTTCAAGGACGGCGATATGGTTTGGGTTGAGGGTGCTGAGAAAGGCCGCATTCACGTGAAAGCAATGGTTACTCGCCGCGTGAAACCAGGTCTTGCATTTATCCCATTCCACTTCGGCGGTAAGTTCCAAGGTGAAGACCTACGAGCAAAATACCCAGAAGGTGCTGACCCATACGTAATTGGCGAATCTGCAAACATTGCAACGACATACGGTTATGACCCTGTCACGCAGATGCAGGAAACCAAAGTCACCCTATGTAACATTCGCAAAGCGTAAGGAGTCAACTGATGGCTAGAATGAAATTCCTTTGTGACACCAAACGCTGTATTGAATGTAACGGCTGTGTCACTGCATGTAAAAATGAAAACGATGATGCTCTAGAGTGGGGTATTCAACGTCGTCGCGTAGTCACCCTCAACGATGGTGAGCCGGGTGAAAACTCTATCTCTGTAGCTTGTATGCACTGTACAGATGCACCGTGTAAAGCGGTATGTCCTGCAGACTGTTTCGAGCATACAGAAGATGGCATCGTGCTACACAACAAAGATCTTTGTATCGGTTGTGGCTACTGTTTATTTGCATGCCCATTTGGTGCACCTCAGTTCCCTAAACAAGCATCGTTTGGTGAGCGCGGTAAAATGGACAAATGTACGTTCTGTGCAGGTGGTCCTGAAACTGAGCCTGGTTCATTAGAAGAGCGCCAAAAATACGGTGCGAACCGTATTGCTGAAGGCAAACTTCCAATGTGTGCGTCACTTTGTTCAACGAAAGCACTGATTGCCGGTGACGCAGAGAAAGTCTCTGATATATTCCGTCAGCGTGTGGTTGAACGCGGTGCGAAAGGTGCTGGTTGGACAGACGGTAATGATCTGTCTTATGACGCAACGAAAAGCTAAGAGCGGAGAGATTCATGTTTTCAATATATAAACGTGCATCTCTTGCGATGCTGTCTTTAATGGCAGCATTGCTTTTTGCTTTGTCGTTGCCTGCGCATGCTGAGCAAAAAGAGTCTGAAGTTGCACAACGTGAAATGACGCAATTGGCTGGTGCCGATTTTTGGCGTCAAGTTCGTCAAGGCGAAGAGGGCTACACGACGTCTCAGTTCCCAGAGCACGGAATGCTGATCAGTACTCCAGGTCAAACCTGGTACATATTGAAAGAAAAATGGATGTCTCCAGCGGGAGCTGTGGCAATTTTCGGTAGTATTGCTTTCGTGACCATGATGTATATCGCCATCGGTCCACTGATGTTAAGTGCACCTCGCACAGGTAAGAAGATTAAACGCTGGTCTCGCCTAGATAGGGCGCTGCACTGGAGTATGGCGTTTACATTCTTAACGCTAGCTTTTAGTGGCTTGATGCTCGTTTATGGTAAACACTTTTTGAAGCCGTATATCCCATCCGATTTATGGGGCTTCATCATTATGTTGGCGAAGCAATACCACAACTACATAGGCCCGATCTTCTTCGTATTATTGATGTGCGTACTTGTTAAGTGGTGGCGTAAATCAATCTTCAAGAAGGTGGATATTGGTTGGTTTATGAAACTTGGCGGTATGGTCGGTAAGCACAAAGGCTCACACCCTTCTGCAGAGTTTTCTAACGCCGGGGAGAAAGCACTTTTCTGGTTGTTGATTGTCGTCGGTATTGTGGTTGCATTAAGTGGCCTTGTTCTTGACTTCCCAATCTTCGGCCAGACACGCCGCGATATGGAGTTGTCTAACCTTGTTCATATGTTAGCGGCACTGATCCTTATCTGTGGTTTTGTGTTCCATATCTATATCGGTCTATTTGGTATGGAAGGTGCCCTTGAAGGTATGGTAACCGGTGAAGTCGATGAGACTTGGGCCAAAGAACACCATGACATTTGGTATCAAGAAATGATGGAGAAGGAGCGCCAAGAAAAACTGGTTGCTTCTGGCGAGGATAAAGGAGCGAACACAAATGAAAAAGCCTAACAATGGTATTTGGGTCGCGTACATCCTTAGTTGCTTCACTCCGTTTACTTGCTTAATCTCGGGTGTACTGGCAATCATCTACGCTGGGTATCGTTTAGATAAAGGGGAAGATGGCGAGATCGTCGATTCACACTACTATGGTTTGATTCGTACTTTCTTTCTAAATCTGACCTTCTTTGTGGTTTTAATCATCACAGTGGCCACTGCTAATGGTGTGCTAATTGGGGTGAATGACTACTGGTACAACAGTCATATTATTGATGAGATTGCTTACTACATACCTTATGTGGGCATGTTGTTTGGCTTAGCCGCAATTCTTTTATGGTTTGTTCGTATGTATCAAGGAATGCAAAAGCTCAAAGCCAATGAGCGATTCAGTATGACTAAAGGTCCAAACCTATAAACTAATGAGCCCTGCAATGCAGGGCTTTTTATCAACCATAACGTAAGCGCATTATATTGGTGCGATTTCACCACCATAGTGCATTTTTATGCACCAAACTATCCATTCACTTCAGTAAACGATTACGTAATTCTTATTTAAACCACGAAATATCAGCTACTTACACCTATTATATAAATCTATTATCAATTGGCACAAAGCTTGCGATTAATCTGCCTCAACAATCTATTCACCAAGATGGTGACATAATAAGTTCAACGCACAGACGTTGGGCAAAAGACATGGAGGCAGACAATGAGCGTCGACGCAAGTCAGGTACATGGAGCAGTACAAACCCTGACCCAAAGTTCCGATACACTTTTTCTATTACTGGGTGCCATTATGGTGTTTTTAATGCACGCAGGATTTGCTTTTTTAGAAGTAGGGACTGTACGCCATAAAAACCAAGTGAATGCTTTGGTAAAAATTCTCGCAGACTTTGGTATTTCAGCTATTGCTTACTTTTTTATTGGCTATTGGGTCGCCTATGGGGCGAATTTCTTTGCAGATGCAGAAACTCTATCGCAAGGAAATGGCTATGAACTGGTTAAATTCTTCTTCTTACTGACATTTGCAGCAGCGATTCCTGCGATTGTTTCTGGCGGTATAGCAGAAAGGGCCCGTTTTTATCCAGTGCTCATCGCGACGTTCTTTACAGTTGGACTCGTTTACCCAATCTTTGAAGGTATGATTTGGAATGGCAATTTTGGCGTTCAAGCTTGGTTTGAAACGCAATTTGGTTATGGGTTTCATGACTTTGCTGGCTCTGTTGTGGTTCACGGCGTAGGCGGTTGGATTGCTTTGGTTGCAGTGCTCTTTCTTGGCATGCGCAAAGGTCGGGTACGTGCTGGTAAACACACCAACTTTGCACCTTCAAACATTCCTTTCTTGGCGCTAGGTGCATGGATTCTTTGTGTCGGCTGGTTTGGGTTTAATGTTATGTCAGCGCAAACCCTGAATGGTATTAGCGGCCTTGTTGCGATGAACTCACTGATGGCAATGGTTGGCGGCATCATCGCTGCTCTTATCGCAGGCAAGAATGACCCTGGCTTTATCCATAATGGGCCGTTAGCGGGTCTTGTTGCCATTTGTGCCGGTTCTGACCTCATGCATCCAATTGGTGCATTGATTACGGGTAGCATTGCTGGCGCACTATTTGTTTACCTGTTTACTTATCTACAAAACAAAACCAAGATTGACGACGTATTGGGCGTATGGCCATTGCACGGCGTATGTGGCGCTTGGGGTGGTGTTGCTGCGGGTATATTTGGTCAAACGGCGCTTGGCGGTTTAGGTGGAGTAAGCTTCACAGTTCAACTCCTAGGAACTACGCTAGGTATAGCCGTTGCGTTGGCAGGGGCTCTGATCGTTTACGGTGTGATCAATCAGCTAACTGGGCTGAGAATGTCTGAAGAAGATGAGTTTAATGGCGCTGACTTAGCTATCCATAAAATATCTTCAACAAGTGATGACTAATCATTACCTACAACAATAGCTAAGGCCAGCACTGGCTGCCCTTTGTGGTTTCTCATCACAATCCTGTCGATAAATAGGCCATTTTTCGACTATGGTCTAATCCCCATTGCTTCTGATGTTATTTCCTAGATGCTAAGCTACAGACAAAGAAACCGAATAAGGATGTGGGTATGAAATTTCCGTATCGCAATGTCGTCATATTAACAGGTGCTGGCATTTCAGCAGAATCAGGCATTCAAACATTTAGGGCTCAAGATGGCCTATGGGAAGATCATAAGATTGAAGATGTTGCCACGCCGGAAGGGTTCGACCGCGATCCTGAGTTGGTACAAGATTTCTATAATCAACGCCGTCTCAAACTCCAAGACCCTAAGATTCAACCAAATGCAGCCCATGTTGCTCTAGGCCGATTAGAGCAAGAGTTGGAAGGGTCAGTGACTATCATTACGCAAAATATCGATAACTTGCATGAGCGAGGTGGTAGTAGCAATGTAATTCATATGCATGGTGAACTACTAAAATCACGCTGCAGTGAATCAAATCAAGTTATTGAAGAGTTAGGTGAGATTAAAACTGGTGATCTGTGCCATTGCTGTCAAATTCCATCTCAAATGCGACCACATGTTGTTTGGTTTGGTGAAATGCCATTAAGAATGGGCGAAATATATCAATCATTGGAAGAGGCCGATTTGTTTATCTCAATCGGTACCTCTGGCGTTGTTTATCCTGCTGCAGGCTTTGTTCATGACGCGAAGATGCATGGCGCTCATACGATAGAAATCAATCTTGAGCCGAGTGCAATAGAGAGTGAGTTTGAAGAAAAGCGCTATGGCAAAGCAAGTATCGAAGTGCCAAGATTAGTAGAAGAGGTTCTTGCGGTCCAAGAGCCCAAAGTAAAACAAGCCTAAAAATTCACCTCAACATTCAATGCTCAGCGCTTATCACGCTGGGCATTTTTCATTTTATACATCGCTTGATCAGTTTTTACTAACGCTTCTCTAAATTGTTGCTTTGTTGTCGATTCAATACCGTAACTAAATTCTATGGTTTGATCTTTTAATTGGTGCTTTACTTTGTCGACAAACTGTTGACCAGTGGTCAAATTCGCTATAACCAAGAATTCATCCCCACCAATTCTAAATGCTTGTTCACCGGAGGAAATTGACTCTGATAGTGCATGAGCAAAACGAATTATCATCACATCACCCATGGCGTGACCTTGAGTGTCATTCACTAACTTAAGTCCATCGAGATCGAAATAGATTAAATCAAATTCCGCAAGGGAAATAGAATCCAGCTTTTTCCGGTTGTGCAAACCTGTCAGCTCGTCAATCGTTGCACTTTCTTGAATTGATTTAATCAGTTGGGTAATACCGAAAGCGAGAAATAGGAAAGACAACTGCAAGAGACCATCTTCCATCAAAGAATCAATGAGAGGGTAATGAGAAGCGAGCGCATTAAAATAGTCTATCTCTGTCGTGACTTCATAAAAGCTATTAATAACTAAACAATTGATCCCGTAGCGGATAAAAGGGTGGGATTTAATTGCACGTAACGAGACATAAGCGAGATACAGGACGAGGATAAGAGTGTTTGTTTCAAAAAACAGATCGTAGCGAGAATCAACAGGGAAATAGAGGCTAATGGTGAACAGTAAACTGTGGGCACCAATAAAGAGTGATATAAAACATAGCGAGATTCTGTACATAGTCGCCTAAAAAATAAAGCGGCGAATGCCGCTTTATTAAGTGTAATCGAAAATGATTAGTTATCTACTTTAAGCTTTTGGAAATACTCGTCATATAAGACGCTAGCTTCACCCACTTCATCTTGCCAAGTACCGCTATCCATCACTTCTTGAGGAGGGAAAATGCTAGTATCGTTAGCAAACTCTTTAGGTAGTAAGTCATGAGCGGTTGCCACAGGTGTCGGGTAACCAATCTCTAGTGCAATTTTCGCTGCGTTTTCTGGACGAAGCAGGAAGTCAATCATCTTGTGTGCAGCATCAACGTTTTTCGCTTCTGCTGGGATTGCTAAGCTATCCATCCAGAAAATCGTGCCTTTCTCTGGCCAGATAATATCAATGGAAGCACCTTCTTGACGAGCCATGTAAGCGCTGCCATTCCAAAGCATACCCAGTGATACTTCACCTGCTAGGTAAGGGTTCGCAGGGAAGTCAGAGTTAAACACTAATACATTTGGCATTAGTTTCTTAAGCTCTTCATAGGCTGCTTTGATCTCATCTGAATCAGTGGTATTTGGTGAATAACCTAATTTAGTTAATGCGATATGGAACACTTCGCGAGAATCGTCCATTAGCATTAATTGGCCTTCCCATTTACTGTCCCAGAAATCATCCCACTTAGTGGCAGAAGAACTGTCCAGCATATCAGAATTGATACCAATACCCGTTGCGCCCCAAATATAAGGGATAGAATAATTGTTGTTTGGATCGAACGGTTTATTTAGGAAGTTTGTATCAAGATCAGCAAAGTGAGTCAGCTTCTCTTTATCGATTTTCTGAAGCATGCCTTCTTTACGCATTTTCGATACAAAGTAAGTAGACGGTACTACTAGATCGTAACCAGAACCTTGAGTCTTAAGCTTTGCATACATGCTTTCGTTAGACTCGTAAGTTGAATAGATAACTTTGATTCCAGTTTCTTTTGTAAAGTCTTCAAGAACTTCACTTGGAATGTATTCAGACCAATTGTAGAAGTAGAGTTCTTGATCAGCAGCCATTGCAGGAGAAGCGATCAGCGTCGCTGCGCACAGTGCGCTTGCATAGAATTTACTTTTCATTATTTTTCCGTTTTTGATGTGCTTAAGCAGCATAAAGCCAATCCAAGCCATATACTCTGATTAAGCCGTGAGTTTATTTGCTTGTCAGCGAAAACAAGCGAGTCAAAGGTAAATTATATCAGCCAATTACGAAAATAGGCAGCCAAGGCTGCCTATTTTAAATAATCGTTTATGGATTATTGACCAGCTTTAAGTTTAAGGAAGTAATCCTCATACTTAACAGTCATATCACCAACAGAGTCTTGCCACTCAACACGGTCTAGATCTTCTTGAGAAGGGAAGAGTGGTGCTACATCTTTGAACTTAGCGTTTGATGCTGCAACTGCTGTCAAGTAACCCGTGTCACGAGAGATTTGCTCTGCGATTTCAGGACGCAGTAGAAAGTCGATCATCTTGTGTGCCGCATCTACGTTTTTTGCGCCAGAAGAGATAGCAAAGTTATCAACCCAGCCAATACCGCCTTCTTTCGGGAATACCAGTTTCAGGTTCATACCTTCATTTTGAGCTGCTGCTGCACTGCCGTTCCACAACATACCAACGCTAACTTCACCCGACATATATGGCATACCTGGGTTATCAGAGTTGAATACTAGAACGTTTGGCATTAGCTTTTGTAGCTCTGCGTATGCTTCATCGATCTGCTTTGGATCTGTAGTGTTGCCAGAGTAACCTAGTTTGCGCAGTGCGATATGGAACACTTCACGAGTATCGTCCATCAGCATTACTTGACCTTCAAGCTCTGGGTTCCACAAATCAGCCCAGCTTTGGAAGTCGTTTGGATCGTGTATATCAGCGTTCACTGCTAGACCAGTGATTGCAACAACGTGTGGAATAGAGTAGTCGTTCTTTGGATCGAAAGGCTTATCTAGGTAGTTTGTATCTAGGTTGCCGAAGTTTTTCAGCTTAGTCTTGTCGATTTTTTGTAGCATGCCTTCATCACGCATTTTTGCCACAAAGTAAGTAGAAGGAACAACTAAATCATAACCTTGGTTGTGAGTTTTTAGCTTTGCATACAGAGTTTCGTTCGACTCGTAAGTTGAGTAGATAACCTTGATGCCAGTTTCTTTTGTAAATTGCTCTAGGATATTACTGTTGATGTAAGGACCCCAGTTCATAAATACAAGTTCTTTGTTTTCGTCCGCTGCAACTGATCCTGAGAACAGAGAAAGCGCACATGCACTACCAGCTAATAAAGTAGCCCATTTTTTCATTGACGTTAGCTCCAAACCAAACGTATCTCCATCACGGAGATTAGATAAAAAAACGGAATGACTATATGCCATTCCGTATCACATTTCAGAATGCGGATTCTACTTCACTTTCTCCCTTGCAAGCAACTGAGAAGTGATCACAAGGAATAAAGAAACAATCAGCATTACTGTTGCGAGCGCATTCACCTCTGGTGAAATGCCCACTTTAACCATTGAGTAAATCTTCAATGGTAAAATTTCATACGTAGGACCTGTCACAAACGAACTAATAATCACGTCGTCTAGTGATAGGGTAAAGCTGAGTAACCAACCCGCAGCAACAGCTGGTTTTGCCAATGGCAAGATGATCTGTTTCAAGATAACCCATTCACTGGCACCTAAATCTTTCGCAGCTTCAAGCATTTTGACATCGAAGCCATTCAGGCGGCTGTATACCGTAACCACAACAAACGGTAAACAGAAGGTAATATGTGCAACCAGCAAAGTGAAGAAACCAAGCTGAGCACCCATCACTAAGAACAGTGCCAATAATGAAATCGCCATCACGATGTCAGGCGACATCATCACCACAAACAGCATACCATTGACTATGCCTTTACCTTTAAAGCTATAACGGAATAGCGCAACGGCAGTTAAACTACCTATAATTGTCGCTGCTGTCGCTGAAAATACTGCAACATTCAATGAGTGCCACGCAGCTTGCATTAAGCTGTCGTTATTGACTAACGTTTCATACCATTTGGTTGTGAATCCCCCCCATTTCATACCAAATTTATTGGCATTAAATGAGTTCACGATCAAAACAACTATTGGCAAATATAGGAACGCGTAAACTAGCGCCATAAAGCTAAATCTAACTGTGCGACCCATCAGTCTAGCTCCACTTTCTTATTCAATAACTTACCCGCTCTATAGTAGGCATATAACATAATGGCCATAGCAACGGTTAGGGCAATACTGGTTGCCGCACCGAAAGGCCAATCTCGAGCATTCAATACTTGGCTCTTAATAACGTTACCAATCAGTAGGTTCTTCGCGCCGCCCAATAGGTCAGAGATATAGAACATACCAAGTGCAGGCAATAGAACCAGCAAACAACCACCAATAATACCTGGCATGGTCAACGGTAAAGTTACTCGAGTAAAGATTTGGAACTTGTTTGCACCTAAATCTTTTGCTGCTTCTGTGTACGTTTCATCCAATTTCTCAATCGCTGAGTAAAGCGGAAGAATCATGAATGGCAGCAGAATGTAGACCAAACCAATCATGACTGCAGTTTCGGTATACATTAAGCGCATTGGCTTATCGATGATTTCCATCGCAAGCAGCGATTTGTTCAAAATACCTTGAGTACCTAATACAATCTTAAGGCCGTAAGTTCGGATAAGAGAGTTAGTCCAAAACGGTACAATCACCAAAAAAAGCATGATTGGACGCCATTTCTCAGGCATTTTCGCCACAATATAAGCAAATGGATAACCAATCACTAAACAAAGCAAAGTAGCCACAATCGCCATGTAGAAAGAGTGCCATAACACCTTTGCATACAGTGGGTCCATTAAACGCAGGTAGTTATCCAGCGTAAATGTCATTTCAATTAGGTTAGCTTCATCACGCGTCAGAAAGCTCGTACCGATGATCATCACGTTTGGTATCAGAACAAACAGTGTTAACCATCCAACAATGAGAGCTATGATCGCGTTTTGAAGATTAATCTTCTTGCTTATCATTTAGTACCACCTCCCAGCTTTCAACCCAAGTGATAGCAACCTTTTGACCAAGAGAGTGATCCACATCAGGATCGTCTTCGTTAAAGAATTCGCTAACCATCACGCGCATACCAGATTCCAACTCAATCACAGAATCGAGTGTCATACCTTTATAAGTACGCTCAGTAACGTGACCTACAATGCCTTTATGTTCAGACTCTTTAATCTCTTCGATACGTAAGTCTTCAGGGCGGAGTAGGACTTGCAGTTTTTCACCTGCTTGTGCTTCTTGGTCGTAATACACCACAGACTCAACACCTTCGATTTCAGCGCGGATACGCTTATCGTCGATACGTTCAATCATCTTGGTGTTAAACACGTTGATCTCGCCAATGAAGCGAGCCACAAATAGGTTTTTAGGCTCTTCGTAAATCTCACGAGGAGAACCGTCTTGTTCAATCACACCATCGCGCATAACGATGATACGATCAGACATAGACAAAGCTTCTTCTTGATCGTGAGTAACAAAAATGAAGGTAATACCTAGTTGACGTTGCAATTGTTTAAGTTCGATCTGCATTTGCTTACGAAGTTTGTAATCCAACGCAGACAGAGATTCATCTAGCAACAATACTTTAGGTTTGTTCACAACTGCACGAGCAATCGCAATACGTTGCTGCTGGCCACCAGAAAGTTGGTGCGGCTTACGCTGCGCCATTTTTTCTAGTCGAACCATACGTAAAGCTTCTAATACACGAGGTTCAATATCTGCAGCAGGCACTTTTTGCATGCGCAAACCAAACGCTACGTTCTCGAACACAGTCATGTGAGGGAAGAGTGCGTAACTCTGGAATACAGTGTTGACGTGCCTTTGTTCAGCAGGAACTTGAGTAACGTTCTGACCATCAAGGATGATGTCACCCTTATCGGCGGTTTCGAAACCAGCAATCATTCGCAGTACGGTTGTTTTACCGCAGCCTGATGGACCAAGAATCGTCAGAAACTCACCGTGGTTTACATCTAGGTTCAGATTACCGATGATTTCCTTACCATCGAAACTTTTACTGATACCCGTCAATTGAATAACGGGCTTTCCTGCTTGTTGTTTAGCGTTCAACGTCTGTTTTTCTCCCACATTGGTCATTTATTCGCTTATTTTGAAAATGACCCGTAGTTACACAAAATAGAGGCGCGCATCATAATCACCAAAAGTGTGAATTCAAAGCATTTTCTTTACTTGAAACAGAAATAATTTTGTAGGTAAAAGTAAACTTTTCTTACCATACTCTCTCTATACCTTTTACACCCTTTCAAGTAGGGTATTTTCGTCTCTGAATCAGTAGTCTAGGCATTCGCAAATGTATTTAGTGGTCAATTATCGACCATACAAGCGAGAAAGCAAGCAAATGGCTATGATCTGATTTTAGGATTTGAGACGTTTTAGTATAATGTCTCTTAATTGCAACGTAGCATTAATCAACAAGTTAGCTTAGCTCAACACTAAGCTCCGGATTCAATAATGAATAACGATATCGAGAAAGACTTTAATTTAGGTGGAAGCATAGAGCGTGCATTGTCTGGCGACTATGAATTAAATGCAGGGGAAGTCCTAAAAGAAGCGTGGAATCATACCATTAAAAACTTCTTATCCTTTTCACCGGCAGTCGTGTTATTGATGGCGATTCAACTCGCTATCTTTTTTATTGCCCTCAAGCTACAGCTCGGTAATCCTGCCGTTGTTCTGGATGCATTCATCACTCCTGGAGAGTTTGATCCAAGTATTTTCAGTGCCATTATGATCGCAAACTTTAGTTATGAAGTGGTCAGTGCGCCTATTTATGCAGGTATTAGCTTAATGGCAATGAGCCATGCAGCAGGGTTGGCGACTAAATCGCGCCATATTAGTAAAGGTTTACAATTCACCATACCTGTCATTATCGCTACTCTTGCGAGCCTTGTGCTTCAAGGTATTGCTGGAATGATTTTGCCGTTTCTGTCTTTATACTTAACGCTAGCTTTCAGCAACTCAATCTTGCTCATATGTGAGAAAAAAGTACCACCAATGCAATCACTGCTTCTTTCTCTAAGAGCAGTAAACAAAAAGATATTGCCTCTTGCTGGAATATACTCGTTTGTCGTAATTATGTTTGCCATCGGTGCGATGTTTTACGGACTCGGTTTGATTTTTGTAATTCCTTTCTTCTTACACGTGAAAGGAATCGTTTATCGCAACATGTTTGGCATTAAATTGAAGATTATTGCCTCTGACCGCCCTAAAGATGAAGACGACAATGACAGCAATTCACAAGTGTTCAATGCGTAAAAGTGAATTTATTGCTATCGCTACAGCTGGCCTTATTGCCAGCTGTAGTTTTTATAGCTACGAACAAAACAGAGTTGAAGAACGCGAGCGTCGCAAAAGTTCGCAAGTTTCCAACATCGATTCAGCTCAATCCGTTGGCACTGCGCCAGATTTCTCAGCCATTAAAGATACCAAGCAAAAGAAACAAGCTTTCTTTGATTATTTGCGTCCAGGCATTGCGCTGGAAAATAAACGTGTGGCTGACGAACGTATCAAATTAGAAAGTATTGAACAGGCGTTTAATACCCAGTCACTTGAAAGCTCAGACATCAGTTATGCTGAGCGACTAGGGCGATTGTACAATGTGAAACTCACGACTGAGGGTGTGACACAGAGTTGGCTGGATAAGATGCTTCATCGGGTTGATGTTCTTCCGGAAGCTCTTGTTCTTGTTCAAGCGGCCAATGAATCTGCGTGGGGAACATCTCGTTTTGCAACACAGGCGAATAACTTTTTTGGCCAGTGGTGCTACTCGCAAGGGTGTGGTTTAGTTCCATTGCAACGAAATGAGGGCATGACACACGAAGTAGCGAAGTTCTCTTCAGCCCAACAATCTATTCATGGTTACTTCATGAACGTGAATCGAAACAAGGCATACGAAGACTTGCGTGAGATTCGTTATCAGCGTCATTTGAATGGTGAAAGTTTGGTCGATACTCAAGCAGCAATGGCTTTGACCAACGGATTGCTCAAATACTCTGAACGAGGTGAGGCATACGTCAACGATTTACAAAGTATGATCCGTCATAATCAGTCGTTCTGGGAATCCTCTCAAACTCCACAATAAGATTATAAAAACAATGAAGAAATTATCGTTAGCACTTTTAACCGCAGCAGTCTCTATGTCTGCGGCTTTGCCAACTTATGCTCAAGAATACATGTTTACTTATTCCAAGCTGTATTCCCACATGAAGCAAAATGCCAAAGAAGGGCATGATGACGTGAAAGTCGGCTTTTTCTTTTTGAACGCCAATACTAAACAACTCTGTAAAATTGAAAAGGCTTGGATGGAAAAAGAAGAACACTACGAAGAGCTACAAGTTTCACCGTATAACGAGGTGCTTGTTCCTCTAGACAACAACTTAAAGTCAGCTAATCCTCTGGTTTTTGTTCATACACCTATGGATATGCGTTGTGACTTTTCTATGGTAGTCATGACTAAAGATCCAATGAATGGTGAAGTCAGCTACGATGAAGTGAAAGTTTTGCTGCCTCAAATGCAGGCAATTTTGGAACAGCTAGGCGGAATGTTTGCGAGTTGGTTTACGCCAGATGTTGAAGGCGTGACATTAGAGTTTCCTGATAACCTTAATGGTATGATTCAATTCTCAAATGGGGCTTCGAAACCAATCGTCAACGGTAAAGCGCAAGTGTCATTAGAAGAGATAGGTGAGGGTGGCTCTATGACATTGCCAACTAAAACCGCTCGAGTTTTACCTTACTTACCGAAAGCAAATTAATAAAATGGGGCCGTTGCAAGCGGCCCTCTATCTCTCATTTAGCTACACTGTCACTTATCACTTTCTTGTTTAACGCCATCTAGCTATTATTTCCTCTGTGATTGTTCGACAACCGTTTAAACCTTGCGAAAAAGCTCGTATAATCCTCGCCCCGAATAAAACACGTTAGGAAGTCCTTCGGTCGACTTTGTCGACGATGTGAGAGCTCGCAATGACAGAAAAAGATACAAGAAAAGAAACCCTAGAATTCAACAAACTTCAGAAACGTCTAAGAAGAAACGTTGGAAATGCCATTACTGATTACAACATGATCG